>Ga0116164_10000086_pt1 | contig 89993 bp, 90 predicted proteins | sample AD_UKC109_MetaG_FD_89888 | JGI IMG/M metagenome (GOLD analysis project Ga0116164, IMG submission 89888) | Active sludge microbial communities of municipal wastewater-treating anaerobic digesters from Hong Kong - AD_UKC109_MetaG | ecosystem: Engineered > Bioreactor > Anaerobic > Digestate... | reverse complement strand
TATGACCCAGACGGCCGAGGTGCAACGCATTTTGCCCGCTGGATTTAGTGCAGAAACCGTCAGTGAGTTTGTACGCGACGCCACCTATGAGCCATCAGTCAGCGTGGTGCTCGAAGGAGTCGCCCGCCGCATGGTCGGTGCACAGCTATTTCAAGCATTACTCGACGCTCGTGCTAGTGAGCACAGCATGCGCATGCTTGCTATGAAAAACGCTACCGACAACGCCAGCGAACTTGCCGATGACCTTACGCTCGAAATGAACAAAGCTCGCCAAGCAGCCATCACCCAAGAACTTGCCGAAATTAGTGGTGGCGCGGAGGCCATGAATGGGTAAGTATCCTTTTGCCAGAATGGATGGATTGGCGACACCTATTGTAGACGGTGCACTACGAGTACCTGGTTTTCGGCAGCATGCCGATCTAGGTCCAGGCCCAACAGGAGCACAAGCGGCCCTAGGCGCAGCAGTAGGTACTGCTATGAAAAAGGGCTACGAAACGGGCTACAAAGATGCCTTAGACAATGATGCATTGCTTGATATTTCTGCTTTTGCTCACTCTCTTGGGTTAGGCCTACAAAACTCGCCAGCAAATAGCTTCACTGGGCCCCAGGTATTTCAGCCCATCTCGGCCGAGGACCGTACGAAGTATCATTTTGGAGATGCGCCCGATCCTTTGGTGCGAGCCACGAGAAACCTGGTCAGTGGTATATTGCCCGAGCATGAAAACGGGTGGCCGTTTCTCACCGCTGCGGGCGTGACGATGCAATGGTCGCTGCGACATCCTAAAGCCAGTGCCCGTGAAAGTGTGACTGCTATTCCATCAGCCCTGGGGCCTATTTACCATGAAGCGGGACATCGTGACATTAGACCAGAGTCTGCCCTGCGGGTTATGTCTGCAATACTGTTGACACAAATGGCCACAAAAGAATATGTAAGGGTTATGTAATGATAAGAATAACGCAAGCAAATCGACAGAGAATAATAAGAATGGCAGAAGAAGGAGAGTCATAATGGCAGAAGCAGTAAAGAATAAACCAGGTCGAGTAATCCAGGTAGTCGGCGTAGTAGTCGATGTCGAATTTGAGGACGGCACTCTGCCAAACATTTACGACGCGCTGACCATCGGCAATGGTGACACTATGCTGACACTCGAGGTTGCGCAGCACCTTGACGAGCACACGGTACGGGCTATTTCTATGCAGAGCACCGATGGGCTCAAGCGTGGCGAAGCAGTCCATGCGACCGGTGCAGCCATTAGTGTACCAGTGGGCGAAGAAACGCAGGGCCGCATGTTTAATGTGGTTGGTGACCCTATCGACGGTAAGGCAGCGCCAAAGGGCGCTAAGCGTGCGCCGATCCACCGCGACCCACCACCCCTGTCCGAACAAAGCAACAAAACCGAGATACTTGAAACCGGCATCAAAGTTATCGATTTAATTGCGCCGATTGCCAAGGGTGGCAAGGTTGGTCTGTTTGGTGGTGCCGGTGTCGGTAAAACGGTGCTTATACAAGAGCTTATAAACAACATTGCCAAATTCCACAGTGGTAACTCGGTGTTTGCGGGTGTCGGTGAACGTACCCGTGAAGGTAACGACCTATACTACGAAATGAAGGAATCTGGCGTGCTTGACAAGACGAGCTTTGTGTTTGGCCAGATGAATGAGCCCCCAGGCGCACGCTTGCGTGTGGCTCTGAGTGGCCTGACGATGGCCGAGAGCTTCCGTGACCAGGGTAAAGACGTACTGCTTTTTGTTGATAATATCTTCCGCTTTACCCAGGCTGGTTCTGAGGTATCTGCCCTGCTTGGTCGCTTACCGAGTGCTGTGGGGTATCAACCTAACCTTCAACAGGAAATGGGCGGACTCCAAGAGCGCATTACTAGCACCAAAAAGGGTTCAATTACGTCTGTGCAGGCTGTGTATGTGCCGGCCGACGACTTGACTGACCCCGCACCAGCTACCACCTTTGCGCACCTCGATAGCACGATTGTGCTCAACCGCGGGCTCACTGAGATTGGTATCTATCCAGCGGTTGACCCACTCGACAGTAACTCAACTATCCTTGACCCAGAAATCGTTGGTCAAGAACACTACGAAGTCGCTCGTGAGGTGCAACGCATCTTGCAACAGTACAAAGAGCTCCAAGATATTATTGCTATTTTGGGTATGGAAGAGCTGAGCGACGACCAAAAGCAAATTGTGAACCGCGCTCGTCGTTTGCAGCGCTTTATGGCCCAGCCGTTTTTCGTTGCCGAACAGTTTACTGGTAACTCTGGTGCTTATATTAAACTGGAAGACACTGTCAAAGACTGCCGAGACATATTGAATGGTAAATACGATGGCCAGCCAGAGTCATGGTTCTATATGGCAGGTGGTCCACTCAGCGAGAAAAAGGCCTAAACAGCTATGCGTTTAAAGTTGGTTACCCTATCAGGCACAAAATTTGACGAAGAAATCTATGAAGCGACAATTCCGACTGTTGACGGTGAGATTGCGGTGTTCCCTGACCACGAGCCACTTGTAACCCTGGCAAAAGGTGGAGTCATTACCGTGCGCAAGCACAAGACAGCGTCTGTCGACGATGATGACTTTTTTGCCATTAGCGGTGGCGTGGTCGAAATTAATCCAGGTGAAATTAAAGTTCTTGTCGACGAAGCCGATCATGGTGATGACATAGTAGAAGCCGAAAGCCAGGCCGCACTCGACCGCGCACTTTCACTCCGCGATGAGGCCAAAGACCAGGTTGAGCTTGAAAAAGCCCACCAGTTGGTCGACCGTCATATGGTTCGACTCAAGGTGGCCGATCTTCATCGCCGCCGTCGTCGCTCTTGACAAATTTATAATTTAGGAGTATAATAAACAATACTATGAGTTTCACTGGGTCAGAAGTTGAGCTAGCCAGAAGTGTCGAGTTTTTTCAACAACCAACAAGCTATAAGCGTTTTTGGTTAAATCGTCACGCACAAATACCTGAAGGGTGTATTGACCCAAGAGATGAAGACCGTCCCGAGGTACATATTATTCGCCAGACACCAGGAGGTGCAGCCGGCCGAGCGGTGGATACGGCGCTGTCACTCTATGCTTACGACAAAACAGAAGTTGGGCTATGCGAATCGCTTGCGTATGATGAGTCGCTTGGACATTCTATGGTCGCAACAGCGCACCGCCGCTGTGCATATGACCTTGGTCGCGAGAAAATTATTGATGAAATCATCGACCCCTCTGACTTTACCAAAGAAGCCCTGCATCGTATTTCCAGAGAGAGTAACTTAGACTATGCTCAGGTTATAAAGCGCGTAGATGCGCTGCGGCTTGCAGCCGAAGCAGTCAAAAAAACAATTGTGAGCGTAGAGAGTGATGCTTTTTTAGAAAGTGTTAATAGTCTCTTTTCTGCCCATAGTCCGGTTGCTGATGTCAAGGGCGACAATCAAGCTGGGGTGTATATTTGGAATCACCATCCGTATGTTGGGCTTGACAGAAATAAAGTGCACCGCGGCAAAACACCGCTTGTTGCGCACGCTTACCATGACAATGTGCGTGCCACAATCGTATCAGTAAGAAGTACACCAAATATGCCAACTTCTCTGCGTGATTTGCGGATAGCAGCAGTTATACTACGCTCTGCCGTTACACCAGCTGTGGTGGTGGGCAATGATGCTCGAGCACGATTGCTTCATGTTAAGCAAGGTCGTGATGGGCTTCTTGTTGAAGAACAGCTGCGATAGTTCGACGTTGTTGACTCTGTGTATCCACTGACGTACTATCTCTAGTTATGACTACAATTTCAGATCTCGGAACAATTACCAACCAAACTAATTGGCGTGGAGGTATTTCGGCTAAAAAGATGCTTGCCGATGGTTTTGTGCAAGCTACTACACTCGACGTAGCTGCTCGGCAAATGGATGCTTTTTTTGTAGCCGAGAACCCACGGGCTGAAGCGCGTTGTATTGATGGCCGATGCAACGACAACCTGACAGATGATACTCTCGGGGCACAAGTACCTGGCGGTACCCCTGGTTCTGCTTTGGCGTATCGGCTTGGAGTAATTATTGATGATTTTTCGACCGGCCGTTTTACAGACGATGCTCATAGCATGCTTGAACAATCGCTCGCGCTCGGGTTTATGCCTGGTGACCACCGCGATACGCACGGTCATGGTACCGGATGCGGGGCTATCGACAAAATGGATCAGGCTTTACAAGCACTCGTGGACCCTATGCTCGTTGCCGACAATGAACGCTTAGTGCGAGCAGTGCTTGGGAAAGCATTTGACGAGAGTATTTATATGCACGTTGTCGGCGCTGGTGTTATTTTAGCCGGACGAGCCGGCGAATATTTACAAGAACGTGAAAAAAGTATCGAAGAAATTGAGGCAAATCTACAACACCAGGTTATGGTCCTTGAAGGCGACCATCATGAGTGTTTTATGGTGCTCAATACTGTGCCGGGGACAACCTTTGCTACCAAACGATTTAGTGATACATTTCAAGGTACACAAGCATTTAACTATGATATTTGGCGCACCTTTGAACTGGCCGAAAAGCTTTTTCCGCTGCGTGCCGACCAACACAAAAAAATGCGATTTATCCATGCACGTGTGGCCACAGCAATTGCAACGCTTATGGTGCTGACCGATGGCAGCCAAAGACTACTGGTTCGTACGGTCGAAAAAGAGTAAAAAGCTTTACAAACAGCGTACGACTGAGGTAAGCTTGAACTATCACTAAAAAAGTGGAGGTAATATATTATGTTTCGTAAAAACACACTGGCTATGCTTGTCAGTGAATTTTTGGGGACTGGCCTACTGGCATTGACAGTATTGGCCATGCTCCGTTCACAAGGTGGCACTTTTAACACAGCCGCTGCAGCTGGGCTCATTGTGGGCCTTATGGTGCTCGCAGTTGGTGCAATTTCTGGGGCGGTACTCAACCCTGCCGTAACGGTAGGCTTATGGTCTGTTCGTAAGCTTCGCTCACTACAAGCTTTGTCATACATTTTGGTACAGTTTGCTGGTGCGGCTGCTGCCTGGTATGCATTTGTTTACTTTACTAAGATTGACACCAGCACTATTAAGCACGAAGATTTAACGAAGATGTCGGGACGAGTGTTCTTTGCTGAGCTGCTTGGCACCTTTGTCTTTTGTTTTGCGATTGCTGCTGCGCTTTATCAGCGCCTAAGTAGCGGTGTTAAAGCCTTTGTGATTGGTGGTGGCTTGATGCTCGGTATCGTTGCGGCCAGTCTTGGTTCTGCCGGTGCAGTTAACCCTGCAGTCGCTTTTGCTATTCAGCAATGGAACGTTTGGGCATATATGCTTGCTCCTTTGCTTGGCGCAGTACTTGGTTTTACTTTGTACAACTTGCTTTTTGTACAAACCGAACTTGCCGAAGTTGCTGAAGCACGAGAAGAAGTTGCAGCGGTAGCAGTGACTGAATCAGTTGTCACCCGCAGCGCTGCAAAGCCTGTGCGTGCAACGGCTAAAAAAGCACCTGCCAAGAAGGCACCAGCACGCAAACGTGTTGCTACAAAGAAATAGTTTTCTTAAATTCTCGCTAAAAATACCGTCCAAAGGACGGTATTTTTATGGTCTTAGGTGCACTCTCATTTGCCCTTATTCGCTACCGAGCAAACGTGACTCAAATGTCTTCATGTCTTTTAATGAGTCGCCCAAGTCTTTGATAGCAGGAAATGCTAGGGCATGCACGCAGGCCCAGCTGGCCTTAAGAAGCGCTTCTATATGCGCTTGCTCTTTGTCAGTAAAGGTAACCGTAAGTCGCTGGATTCTTCCATTACTGTCGGGCTCAATAAACATAAGCTGACCTTGTGTAACACGATAAGCTTTGTAGGTGCGAGACCGTTCAACAAGTAGCTTATAGCAATAAAGTTGAATCTGGTAGCGACGCAGTTTGGCGGCGTCGCTACCCTGTTGCCCAGTTTTGTAATCAATAACAACAATGGTCTTCGAAGGTTCATCAATTTCTAGGAGGTCAATTTTCCCGCCTAAATGTGCCGGTCCCAAGTGTACATTCTCGTGCTTAAAAGATTTTTCAGCAATATTGCCAGAACGCATGTCCGGAACGATTTGTGCGTAAATGGACTCTAATGCGTTGGCGGCTCGGGCTTCCTGTATGGTTTTTTGTTGCGCTTCTAGCGGCTCCTTGCGTAGATAGGTCGTGGCATACGTGATGGCTTCGGCCAGCGAGGGGGCAAACCCTGTGATGTTGAGCTGGTTTTGCAGCCACTGCATTGTTTCGTGCAGAGCATTACCAAAACTACTATCTTGGCTCGGTGCACTAGGAAATCGCAGCAGCGTATTTAAAACAAAACTTTCTGGACCTCCATATTTTAGGTCTAGGAGGTGGGTTAAGTGGGTAGGACTAAGCTGAAAGGATTGTAACCGCTCCGAAAGCAGCTGCTTGAGCGTAGTGTCAATTCTAAGATGTTTCTGTTGCCAGTTTAGAGCGAGCAATGAAAGCTCGGGGGCTTGCTCGCTGCTCATAATAATTTCCTGAGACTTTGATGGCAATAAGGCAATAGTGCCTGTTGTATCGGTAGCTACCTCATTAAAATACTTAACCGGCTCAGTTGTCTTGCCGCTATAGGTTAGGTCATGGCTCGTGAGATAGAGACCATATTTAGCTCGAGTGAGTGCAACAAAAAGTAAGCGTAGCTTTTCATCGTCGGTGGTACCGGCGTGGCGAATCGAACGAACATTGGCTGGCAGCGTTAGCTTGTTGCCTTTGCCGGTGGCTTTGCTTCCCCAGGTGGTGTCATCACACGAAAGTAAAAACACGTGTTCAAATTCTAGCCCTTTGGCCTTATATACTGTCATGAGCTGAACAGCGTTGTCGTGCTGGTTATAGGGGCTTGTGTTAAGCATGGGCTGCTCGGCGATTTCGTAGGCTGTTACAAAATTAATTAAATCCTCAAGATGCAGGGTAATTGTTTGATTCGTTTGGTATTCACGGAGTTTACTGCGTAACACAGTCAGCTGCGTGACTGCTTCGTACAGCACCACGTTGCCACTTTTCTTAAAATAAAAGTCATAGAGCGGTGAGCGAACGCTTGGCAGCAGGCTGTCATTGGTTTGTACATCAGCCGTGCCAATTAATCGATCGATAATAGTTTCGAGGTTTTCTGAAGCGACTTTGCCGGCAAGTGTCAGAAACAATAAACCGGCATGTCGAAACAATGGCGTCTCTATAACCTTCTCGCTCCAGCTCTTATGATTATCGTTCGCTTGCCAAGAAAGTTTCCAGATTGCCTCGGTCGGAAACTGCCAAAAATCATAACTGAGCACCTCTACCCACAGGCTCGACGAAACATGCGCTTGGTTCCTAGAGAGAGCAAGCACAAGTTTTGCCATCGTAAGAAGTTGCTTGACAATGGGTGTTTCTAAAACATTTTCGCGCTTCTCGTAGCTGACGGGAATGTCATAGTTCTGCATATAAGGTACAAGCCCTTCCAGGTGATGGTGTCGAGGTGACAAGACAGCGATTTCACTCGGGTTAACACCCTGACCGATGAGATATTTTACCTCATTTGCAATAGCAGCTCGTTCTGCAACAACACTTTTATAGCGACGACGAGTAATCGTTCCTACTGGAAGTGAGGCATTTTTGGCCACAAGCTGTTTGGTAGTACCAGGAAAATGCTGGTGCAGTCGCGATTCGATTTGTGCAGAAACGTTACTCGCAGTAGTCAGGATGTCTGCCGTAGAGCGATAGTTCTCGGTCAGGGTGATAACGGCAACATCCCGATAAAGCTGAAAGAAATCCAGCATGTTGCTGTACTGGGCGCCTTGAAAGGCGTAGATAGCCTGGTCGTCATCGCCCACTGCTAGCACATTCGGCCGGCCTTCATCGACTGGATTACTGGTCAGCAGTTCAACTAAACGCAGTTGAGCAGCGTTGGTGTCCTGAAATTCATCGAGCAAAATAAACTGATATTTCTCTTGGAGGGTGTAGCGTAGGTTGTCATGCTTTTCTAGGGCATGAATGGTGCGAAGTATCATATCATCAAAATCATAGAGACCTCTTTTTTCGAGCGCAGCCTGATATTGTTCGAGTACCGAGGCAAGAGCGCGCAGTCGGGCCGATTCAAGTCCACCCGCAAGCAAAAACTGATTATCAGTGTCTTTGACAAGCCAGGCATTTTTCCAGGCAGTCAGTGGCTTGGTTGAGGTTTGCTCGGCAGCGAGAGCCAGTGCGCGTTCGAGTTCATCGGCAGCAAGCGCGGCGTAAGGGGCAATATTAGTAGGATGTGACGACACAGGCTGAGCATGAAGAATAGCGAGTACCTCATCAAATGCAGCCGTTGCAACAGAGTACCTACTTGACATCCGAGAGCTAAAAGCTGCAGTTGCAGCCGCAACCGCTGATTTGGTTTGAGCAATAGTTGCTATATTGTTATCGGCAATATCTCGCAGCATTGCTGGTGATAAAAGTCCCCGTTTGACCTCGCTCATTGTGGCAATCAGATCACCCAGGTGGTGCCGAGTTTGTTTAATTGGACTGCGGTAATCGGTTGCTTCAATAATATCGCGAACAAGCTCATATTTTACGAGGTCATCTATGGGACGTTCGAGCCGTGTCTCGCTAAAATATTCTGGATATTGGTTGATAATAGCACTTCCAAAGGCGTGGTAGGTGCCAATGGTAACATCATAGGCGGCTTGGCCAATAAAGCTGCTCAAGCGTTGGCGCATGTTCAGGGCGCCATTTTCGGTAAAGGTTAGACAGAGAATATTTTGGGGTGCGACATCAGTTTTACGCAGTATTTGGGCGACACGAGCGCCAAGTAGTTGGGTTTTGCCTGTACCTGGACCTGCCAGCACAAGAACAGGGCCATAGAGCGTGTCGACTGCTTTTTTTTGGGCCGAGTTTAGTTGGGTATAGATAGTTTCAAACGACTCCATACCTATACTATACCGGTTTTATAGTCCAAGGAGGAAGTACAAAACACATAGGAAGTGTTTAATCTGGTGCCGAACTAAAGCCGCAGACGGGACATAAATCTTCCTGGTCAAACATGCGGCTCCACTGCTCCGCTGCTTCTGGGATAGGCTGAATGTCAAGAAATCCTCGTAAATCAGCCGCGCCACGAAGCAGCCAACCTAGCCAGCCGTCAAAATACCAACGTCCCCATTCTACACTGGCCCAATTTTTCCCCACAGGAGTAATGTAAATTGGCTCTTTGGGTCGATAGGCCAGCTTTGGGTCACCTGCGAGCTGTTTTTGGATGTTGTGTGCCACAAACTCGCCGTCATACAAAGCGGTTTGAGCCATGCCGCTATAGGGTGTTTCGGCATTATCGCCAATAATATAGATATCGGTTTTGCCAACCGGCCGAAGAAATTCATCGACCTGTACTTTGCTGCGTGGACTTAGAGTAAAATCGTTATTGGTAAAAAATGGGTTATTGGCCACGCCAGCGGTCCAGATGATAGTGTGGCTACGAAGTGCTTTGCCGGACACTAATAGCTCCTCGGCGTTTGCGCCCTCAACCCGACTGTTCAGATGTAATTTGACACCTAGCTTGCGCAGCCGCCTGGCAATGCTACGTCCAACCTTTTTGGGCAAACGTGGCATGAGGCTCGTCTGAGCCTCGACCAGGTCAATATGTGGTACGCGATGTGTGATGCCATGTTTTTTGACAATTTCACGCAGGTAAAAGCTGAGCGCACCGGCAAGCTCAATACCGGTGGGACCGCCGCCAACTACAATGTAATTCATATCGGGTTTCCCAGCCAATAATTGGGCATGGAGATGTCGCTTGAGTCGCTCGGCATCTGGCACAGTTTTGATGCCATATGCATATTCTTTGAGCCCCGGAATGTTGAAGTAATTGGTCACAACTCCTAATGCAAACACGACTATGTCATAAATGATTGAAGACTGACCTTCAATACCTAATATCTTTTGCTCGTGGTTAACAGTGTTAGCGCGCCCAATCTTGATAGTAACTGGCTTGCCTGCAAAAATCTGCTCCAGCGGTATAGATGATTCTTCGTCTGCGCCTCCGGTTGCGGTGTGATACAAAGTTGGAAAATAATACATGTCCGGTCGCTCTGACACAAGTGTTACATGAACAGAGGGGTTGTCGCACAGTTCAAGAGCGGTCTTAACACCACCAAAACCCCCGCCAACAACGACCACATGCGTGGGGGATGATTGTTTTGTATCTGTCATATTTACTCCATTGTAACAATAAGCATAAGCATTGTATACAGATTTACCACAAACATAACCGGTATGATAAGCTACTACTATGAGAAGTAAATCGGTAGGACAAACTGAATCACTCGATAGCAAAAAAGAGCTTTTAGCGCTGGGTTTTGAGGGAGAGCTCGATGACTCTTCCGAAACGCGCGATGAATTTAGCCACGACGCCAGCATGTTTGAGGTTCGCCCAACTATCGTAGCACGACCGAAACACTCGCAAGATGTGCAGCGTCTGGTCAGATTTGTTGCAGCACAAAAGAAGCATCATCCTAGTCTCTCCCTCACTGGTCGTTCGGCTGGTACCGACATGGCAGGTGGTGCCATAAACGATTCAATTATTGTGGATTTTGCAACACATTTTACTGCCATGCAACCAGTCAAAGACCTTCATGCCACCACCGAACCAGGAGTATTCTATCGAGATTTTGAACACGAAACACTCAAGCACAATCTGCTTATGCCCTCCTATCCAGCCTCACGCGAGCTATGCCAGATGGGCGGTATAGTCGCCAACAACTCTGGGGGCGAAAAGTCGCTCGAATATGGCAAAGTCGCCAACTTTGTTACGCAGCTTAAGGTGGTTTTTGCCGATGGTAAAGAATATATAGTGAAACCACTTAACAAAAAACAGCTTGAACAGAAGATTAATAAAAACGACTACGAAGCCAACCTGTATAAGCAAGTGTACGAATTGTGTCTTAGGCACGAAGAGATGATTATGCAGGCCAAACCAAAGGTGAGTAAAAATAGCATGGGGTATTCCCTCTGGGATGTTTGGAATCCTCAAACAGAAACTTTTGATCTAACTAAGCTTATTGTCGGGTCAGAGGGAACACTTGGCCTAGTAACCGAAGCAACATTTAGGCTCGTACCCGCTCGGCCACACTCTGGGCTATTGGTACTTTTTCTGAAAGACGTGGGTAAACTGGGTGAACTTGTTAACACAGTGCTGACGCACAAACCGGCTACGTTTGAGGGATTTGATGAAACGACGCTACTGCTTAGCATTAAGTTTATGCCCTACTTCTTAAAGATGCTCGGGTTTAAAAAGTTTTTTCACTTGGTAGTTTCGCTTTTACCTGATGCTTTACAGCTGCTGCACGGGCAACCCAAAATGGTACTCATGGTGGAGTTTGACGGTCAAACCGAAGATGAAGTTCGCGAGAAAGTACGCGCCTTACATAAGTCACTTAGTAAATTCAAAGCGCGCTACGAAATCAATGGTTTTGAAGAAACACCAACCGAAGGTAAAAGCGAAAAATTTTGGATTATGCGCCGCTATGCTTTTCAGATATTACGAAAAAATGTTAAGGACAAGCATACCGCACCCTATATTGATGATTTTGTGGTGGCGCCAGAGCACTTGCCAAAATTTTTACCGCAGTTACGACGAATTATAAAAAAGTACAAGCTTTTTGCAACTATTCAGGGACATATTGGTGATGGCAACTTCCATGTTATACCACTTATGCGGATAGAGGATGACCGCGAACGTCGCAAAATTGCCCCCTCGCAGCGAGAAGTCAATAACCTAGTCCTTAAATACGGAGGCAGTCTCAGCGGCGAGCATAACGACGGTTTGGTGAGAGGGCCGTGGCTAGAAGCGCAATTTGGTAAGTCAGTGCTTGGGCTAATGAAAGAGGTTAAGACAATCTTTGACCCTGAAAATATCTTTAATCCACACAAGAAGACTGATGCGACCTGGGAGTATAGTTATTCGCACATTCGTGAACATTTTTAGGCCGATGGTGGTGCATCTTCGCGAGCTGCCCTAAAGCAGCTTGCCCATTTTACTATTATTCTTTTACCGTTCTCAATTGTTTTCACTTCGTTTCAAATGACCACATCTGTTATTTCATACCTCTTTTCACTCCATTAGTGCTAGAGCTCCAGAAGCTTCCGAGTGACCAACTAAGTCACAGGCCATTCCTATAATTGCGAAATAGTCGTTTTTTTCTAAGCTCTTGCTGTGTTTTAGATACCCAATACCCTACACCCTAAGCCCGCAGTATTACGCTCACTACTCTGCTCTTCTTGTCCCTCTTAGCCTTTGGCGAAAGAGGGTGCTCTTAAAACTTTTCTAAGTTCTTCCCATGCGAGCAGGTAGTAACCAGTCCCTCCGCTTGCCGGCAGGCGGCGTGCTCGTGTATAGTTAGGCATAAGCATGGTAAAGAGAGCTGCACGACTACGATTGCCACCGCTACCCCGTTGGGCGGTAGTATGTATATGGGTAGCGGTTACTGCTATCTTTGCAGCGATTTTGTATCGACTGACTAAAGGCATGAACCACGGAATCCTAAACCCTAAGGGCGAAATTGCCGAGCGCCAACGCAACCTGTTGGCCTTTGCCGCCGCTCTTAGCCTACTAGTCATTGTGCCAGTTTATGCAATGTTGTTTGCATTTGTGTGGCGCTACCGTGAGGGCCACAAGCGAAGCTACAAGCCAAACTGGGATACTCACAAAGTGTATGAAACGATTTGGTGGGGTATACCAATTATAATCATTGGCATTTTGGCAGCCGTTACTTGGGTCACATCACATAGCCTAGATCCCTATAAGCCGTTGGCTTCATCTAAGTCTCCGGTGCAAATACAGGCGGTGGCCATGAACTGGAAATGGCTATTTATATATCCAGAACAAAACATCGCCAGTGTTAATGAGGTTGTGATCCCAACCAACACTCCAGTAGAGTTTACCATTACGAGCGATGGTCCAATGAACTCATTTTGGATTCCTCAACTGGCCGGTCAAATATATGCTATGAGCGGTATGTCAACCAAACTGCATATTAATGCCTACGACGTTGGTAGCTACAAAGGTTTATCATCAAACATCAGCGGCACTGGATTTTCGGACATGAAATTTGCGGTACGGGCAATGCACCAAACTGACTATGAACAGTGGATATCGACAGCTTACGCTAGCCATGATGCATTGAACGAAACGGTCTATAGCCAACTGCGCAAACCATCTATCAATAACCCGGTGGCACTATACCGCGTAATTTCATCTGATTTATACGATACAATTATTGCCCGCTATATGCATCCCGATTCTTCCCAGGTAAAAACCACAGAGGAAAACCAACCATCCCAGACAAAATTGCCTACTTCTCAAGATACCGACCACCCAATGCACGACATGGGGGGTATGTAATGAGCTATTTTGTCACAGTAACACAGCAAAGGAGCTGCCAATGAACTTGCTCGCAAGTATCCTCGGTGACCGAATGAGTTGGGACTATTTTTGGCATGGCTGGGTGCAATTTGGTGGCCAGGCTGCTACTATTGGTGGCGCCTTGGCGGTTGTGGCCGGTCTTACCTACTTTAAAAAGTGGGGATATATTTGGCGCGAATGGCTAACAAGCCTTGATGCTAAAAAGATTGGCGTAATGTATACCGTAGTAGCGGTGGTAATGTTACTGCGAGGTTTTGGTGATGCAGTGATGATGCGCTTGCAACAAATGCTGGCGAGTGGCGACTCTAAAGGATTTCTGGACGCTGAGCATTTTCAGCAGGTGTTCACAGCACACGGTACTATTATGATATTTTTTGTGGCCATGGGGTTGATGTTTGGGCTTATCAACCTAGTGTTGCCCCTCATGCTTGGCGCGCGTGATGTTGCTTTTCCGCTGCTTAATTCCATTAGTTTTTATCTATATTTAGCAGGCTTTGTGCTGGTCAATTTGTCACTGGTGTATGGTGAGTTTGGTGCTGTAGGTTGGCTGGCATATCCACCACTTAGCGAGCTACAGTTTAGTCCTGGGCCGGGTGTTGACTATTGGCTCTGGAGTATTCAAATAGCCGGCATTGGTAGTACGCTTTCAGCTATCAATTTTATTGTCACCATACTTCGTATGCGCTGCAAAGGCATGACACTTATGCGGATGCCTGTGTTTGCATGGAGCATATTTGCTACCATGATACTCACGCTTGCGGCCTTTCCCATGCTTACGGGTTCGCTGTTTATGCTGTCGCTTGACCGCATGATGGGCATGCACTACTTTACCTCTGAATTGGGTGGAAATGCTATGATGTACATTAACTTAATTTGGGCATGGGGACATCCAGAAGTATATATTTTGGTACTGCCGGCTTTTGGAATTTACAGTGAGGTGGTAGCAACATTTGCCCGAAAAAAACTTTTTGGCTACACCAGTATGGTCTGGGCATTGATGGCAATCGCACTATTTTCGTATTTGGTCTGGGCTCATCACTTCTTTACAATGGGCGCTGGGGGGAATGTGAACGCTTTCTTTGGTATTATGACCATGATTATCGCTATTCCAACTGGCGTAAAAGTCTTTAACTGGCTCTTTACGCTCTACAAAGGTCGCATTCGATTTGATGCGCCAATGTGGTGGTTTGTTGCTTTTGTGACCACTTTTTTGATTGGTGGTGCAACGGGCGTAATGCTTGCGGTGCCTGCCATCGATTTTCAGGTACACAACAGCTTGTTTTTGGTAGCACACTTTCACAATACGATTATTGGCGGTGTCGTGTTTGGCTATTTTGCTGGTCTTACCTATTGGTTTCCTAAAATTTTTGGGTTTAAACTTCACGAACGTTTAGGTAAATTAGCGGCAAGTTTGTGGATTGCGGGCTTCTTTATGGCGTTTATCCCCATATATATCCTCGGATTCCTGGGAGCAACTCGTCGGCTTGAGAAGTTTGACCCCAGCTATGGGTGGCAGCCGTTATTTATTGCCTCGGCTATCGGTACGGCAGTGATTGGGCTGGCTGTGGCGACACAACTCGTACAGCTTGGTTATAGTATATGGAAACGCAAGCAGCTGCAGGATAAGACTGGCGATCCATGGAATGGCCGAACGCTCGAATGGTCAGTTCCCTCGCCGGCACCCGAATATAATTTTGCTCGTTTACCAGTAGTGCATTCTCGGGATGCATGGTGGCATGCTAAACAGGGCCAAGCCAACATATATGAGGGCGCTTATCGTGATTTTGAACTCCCTAAGAACACTGGAACGGGTGTTGCAATTGGTATTGCGGCTACAATTTTTGGCTTTGCAGCCATATGGCATCTGTGGTGGCTCTGTGTGGTGGCAGTGACAATGGTGGTATGGGTGTTGGTACGACGGATGATGAACGAAGACACCGAAGTACTTGTTACCGCCGCGCAAGCACGCAAGCTTGATGCAACACGAAAGGCGGCAGCATGAGTCAGTCTGCTACTGCTGTAGTCGCTCACAGTAAAGAAACGTTTGGTTTTTGGCTATATCTTATGACCGACTGTTTAGTGTTTGCCACATTATTTGCGACCTTCGCAGTGCTACGGAGCGCAACAGCCGGCGTAGTAACAGGGGCAGACATCTTTAGCTTGCCCTTTGTTCTGACCGAGACTATGGTATTGCTTGCCAGCAGCTTTGCGGTCGGCATGGCGGTTGTGGCAGCAAATGCAAATAAGCGCCGACCCATGCTACGGTGGCTAGCGGCGACAGGGCTGCTTGGAGCGGTATTCTTAGGCATGGAACTATGGGAATTTACCGTACTTTACCAGGAGGGGCATATTTGGACTAAGAGTGCCTTTTTGTCGAGCTATTTTGGATTGGTGGGTACTCATGGATTACATATATTGACAGGACTCATTTGGCTGGCCGCTCTTATGGGTCACGCTCTCAAGCATGACTTGAGCAACCGTGCCAAGCAGCGAATCTTGTACTTCAGCTTATTTTGGCATTTTCTTGATGTTATTTGGATTTGTATCTTTACCGTAGTATACCTAATGGGGGTAGTATAGGATGAAACAAAAGATTACATATTTGCCCGAGCGAAATCAAAATGTCATGATGCGTTATCTGTCAGGGTTCATATTGTCGGTAGCTCTTACCATAGGAGCTTTTTTGTTAGTATATGCTTACCGTTCCAGCGATGGCGAGCTGTTTGCCAGAGGAGTATTGTTCGGTGTGGTGGGCATCTTTGCCGTTATGCAAGTAGCTGTTCAGGCAGTTTATTTTTTGCATCTTTCAAGCGATGAACGCACAAAATGGACACGTTATGCGGTTATTTTTGCCGTGGCGGTGGCTTTGATTATAATAGTTGGCTCACTGTGGATTATGCAGAATCTTAACTATAACATGATGCCAGAACACACAACCAAATACATGAGCCAGGAAGAAGGTATAACTAGACCGTGAAACTACGAGATTTCATTCTCGTTGTAAAGCCCGGTATAGTGGTGGGCAATTTGATTGTTGCACTTGGGGCATATGCTTATAGTGTCAAATGGAGTGGCGCTGCGCTACTAACTTTTGTATGGTTGGCTCTGGGCACATCAGTGGTTATTGCTGCTTCATGCGTCATAAACAATTATCTTGACCGAGACATTGACCAACATATGCAGCGAACTGCAGTCCGTCCAACCGCACGAGGCATATTTCCTTTCTGGGTGGTCATTGTCTATTCGGCATTACTGTATACTGTTGGCTTTGCGTTACTCTACCGGTACGTTAACCCCCTAACAGCCGCGATTGGTGCCGCAGGCGCGCTGCTCTATATTGCTGCTTACACGCCAGCCAAACGGTATACGTCATGGGCTGCCCTGATTGGTACTATCCCAGGCGCCACGCCACCACTGGCCGGCTATGCTGCCGCGCACAACCACCTTGATAGTACAGCCTGGCTTTTGTTTTTGGTAATCGCGGTTTGGCAGGTGCCACATTTTTATGCAATTAGCGTATTTCGTTGCAAGCAGTATGCGCGAGCGAATGTTCCAGTATTACCCTTAGCTAAAGGCATTTCCCGAACAGTACTAGAAATGCGTATATACGGCATGGTATTTATTTTGGTTTGTGGTTTGCTTGGCGTGTATGGTGGCGTACATTTAGTACCCACTATCGCATTGGTGGTGTACGGCATTGGATGGCTACGAGTTATGATGGCTGTCCCGCAAGCTATTGAATCATGGGCCCGAAGAGTTTTTTACTATTCGTTACCAATCTTGCCCCTCTTTAGCATGCTATTAGCAACTAATCGCTGGTGGGTCGTCTAGACATGCAAGTTATGGTAGTCACTCAGCAGCGACTACGCATTGTGGTAGTCGGCTTGTCGCTAGCACTACTAGGCCTATTTGTGGCCCACAACTGGACAGCGGCCAAAGCTAGCATAACATTGTTGAGCGGCGTGTCATGGATGACCGTCGCCACCTGCTCGCTACTTGTACTCGGTATGTTTTGTTGTGCTGCCGGGGCTTATGTGTTTTTGGCACTTAGGCCGATTCGTTTTACACTTGCACTCGTGATTGAGTTTGCGGCCAATGCGGTCAATAAGCTTATTCCCTCGGGGTTAGGAGGTCTTGGGCTACATGGCGTGTTTTTACGCAAACAAAAACACTCTGTGGCTCAGGCAACAGCTATTGCTGGGCTAAACAATTTGCTTGGTGCAATGGTTCACTGCCTGCTACTACTATGCGTGATTGTATTTGCGCGCTCAGCCTTTGAAGGATTTCACCTAGGAATTACAAATAATAAGAGGTGGATTTTACCTGGGATTGGTACTGGGGCTGTCGTAATAGTTCTGTTCTTGTTGCTACAAATGACTGCCTTTCGACGCTTTGTTAAGAAGGTGATTACTGCGCTGCAGACCATTAAACAACGACCACTCGCAGTTATGGCAACAAGTTTTTGCCTGTTGAGTATACCGCTGCTTCAAACGGGTGTGCTTGCACTTTTAGCGCAGCATCTGGCGATTGAGCTAAGTGTTGTGCAGCTGTTCGTTGCACTGAGCGCTGGTATACTATTAGGGGCAGTTATTCCTACGCCGGGTGGGCTGGGAGGAGTGGAGGCGGGAATCGTGGCAACATGTGGTGGATTTGGTGTAGATTTACCGCATGCTATGGCGATTGCACTTGCCTTTCGGGCTCTCACCTACTGGGCGCCATTGCTACCAGGTTTTATGGCTCTTATGTGGGTGCAGCAACGTAAGCTTATATAAACATAGCGGCCTATTTGTGAAGCGGTAAAGCAATTGTAAAGCTACTGCCTTGGCCGAGAGTGCTTTTAACCTGAATATCTCCACCGTGAGCCGCAATAATTTTATGCGCAAGGGATAAGCCTAAACCGGCACCAACCATACCATCGGTATTTCGAGCCGTATCAACTCTATAGAACCTCTGAAATAACTTGGGAATGTCGGCTGCTTTTATGCCTATACCCTGGTCAGAAATTGTGATGAAAATGTGTCGGTGCTTTGCTTGAGATGTAACAGTAACGGTCGTTTTTGGTGCGCTGTACTTTATAGCATTGTCAAGCAAGATAATGATGGCGTCAGTCAGGCTGTCGGCGTGGGCCTGAAGTGCAATACTGTTGGTGTTATTTTGGATAATAATTTTTTTGTGCTTGGCCTGCATGGCAACGTGTTGCACTGCCGATGAGACAATAGTATTGACAGAGCTCGTTTGCATAGGAAGTTTTTCGTTGCGTGACAGGGCGAGCAGTCTATCGGTGAGTTGCTGTAAGCGACGTATCTCATCGAGGTTGCTACGCAGAATTGCTTCATAATCAGTTTTGCTGGCTTTGGTGTTGCGTAACCCAACTTCTGTTTCAAGCAACATGACACTGAGAGGTGTACGTAACTCGTGAGCTGCATCACTACTAAATCTACTTTGAGCCTCAAGCGCGGCTGCTATGGGGTGCAGTGTTCGGCGGGCGAGCACGTAGCTTGCGAGGCCACCAGTTGAAACGGCAACGATGTTGAACAGTAAAAGATTTTGTAATAGATTACGTCGGGCTGTCTCTGCTTGCCGAGACCTAAAATCTTCATAGTACTCAGTCTGAACTTCTGACAGCTTCTGATTAATTGGTCGACCGGGCGGTCGCTGAAATTCATGGTTGGCAATAGTAAAGACAATAGCGCTAAAAAGCAAACAAAGAACCGCAATAATGGTCAGGTACCATAATGTTAATCTGATTACTGCTGAATGAAACATTAGTGCTCGATTCCAAGTTTATAGCCAAAACCTCGAACTGTGTGCAGCAAAGGTGTTGCAAAGGGTTTGTCGATTTTATTACGCAGATAGCCAACATAGGCTTCGACGGTGTTGGGTAGAATATCAGCATCAAAGTCCCAAACATGTGATATGAGGGTATCTTTTGTTAAAATACGGCCGGTATTGCGCATAAAATATTCAAGTAGAGCGTATTCGGTTTGAGAAAGTTTAATGGGAGTGTTGGCCCGCTGTACTACAAAAGTAGCTGGGTCGAGCGTTAGGTCGGCCACAGATAAAATCGGATTTTTGGCTGCACTATTACGACGTAACAGCGCTCTAATACGTGCCAGTAGCTCTTCAAAAGAAAAGGGTTTTACCATATAGTCGTCGGCGCCGGCGTCGAGTCCGGCAACCCGGTCGGCTACAGCATCTTTGGCAGTAAGAAACAAAATGGGCGTGGTAATATTTGCCCGACGAATCTGTTGGCAAACTTGTATCCCATCAATGCTTCCAGGTAGCATGCGGTCACAGATAATGACATCATATTCATCGGCTAGTGCCATGGCAAGTCCAGAGTCACCATCAAAACATGACTCAACCGTCATTCGCTCGCCGATGAGGCCTAGGGTGAGAACTCGGTTAAGCTTTGGTTCGTCTTCAATAAGTAATAGTTTCATGTTCTCAGTATACGGGTTAATTGCAATTGTAGTAAGAAGCAGTTTACCCAGGCCCGGTTATGAGTTGAGCGGGCCTGGGTAATGAGCGCAATATTACTGATTCGTGCTTGACGTCTTGGTAGTTGTGGTTGATTGCTGTGTTGCTTTGCCACGCGTGCCTCTGTCGCCATCTGGTCCATGTCCACGACCATGACCTCCACCGAATACCAAATAGCGGTAGTCAGTTGGGATGTTGTTGTCTGTAAACCATTTGTCAAGCGCTGTTCGCTTTGTCTCCATTTCGGTATCAGTTGGACGCTGACCATTGGCTTTGTTTGCTTCGCGCTCTTTTTGCATTTCCTCTCGCTTTGCGGTAATCCTGTCGGCTTGGTCTTGGGTAAGTTTGCCATCCGTAACAAGCTGAGCAAGCTCGGTCTTGGCTTCGGCCTCTCTTTCGGCTTGGTTGGCTTGCCGCTGTTCATCAAAGACCTTCTGCACGTCTGTTTTATTGAGTTTAAACTTACTTGCGATTGCGTCGACGAGTGATGACATTGGATCGTTATTGGTGCTTGAAGTTGCAGCATTTGCCAGACCTGCCACCCCTAGGCTCGTTACGCCCGTGACCGCTGTGACCGCGGCGACTACTAATGTTTTTTTCATGTATTACCCCTTTCGTTTGTCGGCCTTTTTGGCCATAACGATAGTCTAATGGTCAATTATGAGATTTGCCTGAGAAGACTGGTTAGTCGCGGTTATAGATATCGCGGGTGTACACTTTATGAGCAAACGGTGCTAGAGTGGCATCGTGTCGGTTAGCGACTATATTATCTACCCTGTTGGTAAAATCTGTAAAGTCATTAATAACTTCGTACTTCAAGACGAACTTGTTAGAAATGAGTGGCTCATAAATTACCACTTCAATATTTTGTTTTTCAAGTTCCTCAATAATATTCCAAATAGCAGATTGCCTAAAGTTCTCAGAGCCAACTTTCATTACTAAACGATAGATTCCAACGGTTTTAGGGCGAAGCTTTAGTATTTGTGCAACGATATGGCGTTGACGTTCACTGTTTGAGGCGACAACCGCATCGATGAGTGTGCCTGGAATATCAAGAAATTGTGCTGCTAATTGTTTGGTGTCTTTTGGTAAACAGTACCCCCCATAGCCAAATGAAGGGTTATTGTAGTAGTCGCCGATTCTAGGGTCGGCACTGACTCCATGTACAATTGGCGCGCTATCAAGTCCGTGCGCTTCGGCATAGGTATCGAGCTCGTTAAAAAAAGCAATTCTTATTGCGAGATAGTTGTTGGCAAATAGCTTAACTGCTTCGGCCTCAGTTGCCCCCATACGTAAGACCTTAGGAGAATTAAGTGCGGCCTTCTGTAACAGTGTGGTAAATTGCTTCACTCGTTTTGGCTCTCCTCCGGCAATGATACGCGATGGATTCAGGTTGTCATAGAGCGCCCGGCCTTCTCGCAAAAATTCGGGCGAAAATATAATGCGTTTTGTTTGGCGCTTATTATTTTGTTCTGTGGTAAAGCCAATCGGTATGGTTGACTTAATAACAATAAGCGAACTGCTACTCGCTTTCAAAGCTTGGTCAATAACAGCCTCGACACCTTGCGTATCAAACCTATTGGTTGCGATGTCATAGTTGGTTGGAGTGGCAATGATAACAACATCTGCCTGTGATAACGCTTTAGCAGGCTCGGTGGTTGCATTGAGTTGAAGCTTTTTTGAGCGAAGCTGTCTAGCAATATCTTTGTCGTCGATTGGAGAAATACCTTGGCTGAGCTTAGTAATTTTTGCTTTGTCAATATCTATTGCTGTAACCCTATGCTCAGGTGCTAATAAGACTGCAAGCGAGCAGCCAACATACCCCATCCCAACCACAACAATATTTTTTGCCACATCACTATTGTAGCAGCAATTCAATGGTCAAATGGCAGGCTTGAGACTCAACCACGCCCTTCCTATACCGCTGCAGAAGTTTGCTTGCCTTTACTGGGGAGTATTAGAGAGCGCCAATTGTTTAAAATCACAATTTGGCTATCTCAAACCATAGAATACATGCAGGTTACGACATATGTCATCCACCATGAAATGATTATCATTGAGTGCAACAGAGGTAATAAAAACGTACTTCCCTTTTGCTTGTGACGTTCTTACTTGCTTTTATTGCTTGCTGATAAGTTCAAGAAAACTAATTATTTGTCACAATGCTGTCTTGTTGTCGCTTGCCCCGTGTCTCTTGCTATGAATGTATGGTATACGCTCACGACATTTGTAAATATGAACACACAGCAGGTGAGAGTTATAAAAAATTTGTTTTTCGTCGCAGTAACGAATTGACGTTGCCGTTTAATTCCATAACTGCCGCTAAAATTTCCTCATCCCCCACTTTTCACTTGTGACTTTAAGCCATATCTCTATTAGATAACTGGGAGTGAGGGTTATCGGCTAAAGCCTCCTACATTAAAAAGTGACAGGAGCAAGCTCGAGTTTCCCTTTTCGCCACGTCGAACCCACTGAATGTTTTTGCTGTTTACTCTGGGCTTCAAGAACTCAATGAAAAAGTCGCCTAAAAAGGCGACAATTCCGAACTAATCTCATTTATGGCTGGGGGTAAGGGATTCGAACCCCTGAATGCCGGGACCAAAACCCGGTGCCTTACCACTTGGCCAACCCCCATTGTAATTGAGTGTGCGGTGAGAATCCGCCAACTAGCAAGGTTTTGGTCCAGACCATTTGATTATTTTACTCGCTCTGCGAGCTCAAACAGCCGGTGCCCTACCACTTGGCCAACCCCCATTGTAATTGATTTGTCTTTTGGCAAATCCCATAACACATATTAAAGATGTACAGCTACATGTAGCCTCAGCAAAGTATACTAAATCAGCCCGACTCTGCCAACAGTGCTATTATGTCACTATGCGAACCAACCAAAAAAGCCTTGCCGTAATCGTTATATTGTTGGTTGGGCTTGTGTTGGCATATGGTGCTATGGACTCTGCGTTAAATAGATCTAAAAAGAAATTAACTTCTCCCATTGCAACGGCTCAAAACGCTATTCACATTCCGGGGTCAACAATTGAAATCAACCAATCGTTTAATACTATAGACCCCGCGAGTCAATGGGTAGTAGTGAGCAAGCAATTTCCTCTTGCCAATCCGGCTTATCGTCCTGCTGACTTACATAAAGTTTCGGTGGCAAGCAGATCCGACAAGCCAGATGATGAGCTATCACTCAGACAAAAGGTTGAACCAAGTCTTACAGCAATGTTTGCAGCGGCCAACAAACAAGGGTATGCAATTATGATGGCGAGTGGTTTTCGGTCATATCAGCAACAGCAGACTTATTTTGACAGCTACACAGCTGCTTATGGTCGTGAAAAGGCCGAGACATTTAGCGCCCATCCTGGACAAAGTGAACATCAGACAGGCCTGGCTCTTGATATCGCCTACACCGACATGAACAACTGCTACCTAGAAATTTGCTTTGGTCAAACACCAGCCGGCATATGGTTGGCAGCACATGCACACGACTATGGTTTTATACTGCGTTACCCTGCCAACAAGACAGCGGTGACGCAGTATCAATATGAACCGTGGCACTTTCGCTATGTAGGCAAGCCTCTCGCAAAAGCACTTTATGAATCCGGTCTTACGCTTGACGAAGTGAAACCGTATCTGGAGAAACATTAACCAAGTAAAATTAAAATACTATCTTACAGTTACCAGGGGCCCAAGAGTTTGCTGTACAAATTGTTTTCGCTCGGCCACCGATAGTCCAGGAAACATAGATTCAATTGGCTGGCCTGCTTTGGCCAGGGGCTGCAACTGTAGGCTATGCCGGGCCAGTAGGTTGTCAGACTTTTTATCGGCCTCAGGCCACTGGTAAGACATAAAGGTAGGAAAAAATTGCAAGTTACGTAGACTCACCTTATTACCTTCTTTTGTGATATCCATTGCTGCGATTCCGCCCGTTAGCTGGTTGGCTTCAAGTTGACTTGAGAGGAAGTTACCGATTGAATACCATACTATTGTCTGACCACCATCAGACCGAGGAAGCTGGACGACTGGCTGGAGTACGTGGGGCCCTGTGCCGATTACAATGTCTGTACCAAGTGAAGCAAGCAGTTGGCTAGCTGCAACCTGGTCGGGGTTTGGCTGGATAGTATTTTCGGTCCCCCAATGCATTGACACGATTACGATATCACTAGTCGTTCGAGCCTGTTGTACAAGGTGAGTGACTAATGCCGTGTCGTGGTAGTTGTTTAAACCAAACGAGCTAAGTTCTGGGTTATTGCTATAATCTGCAAAAGCAATGAAAGCAAACTTAACGTCGTTTTTGGTGAAGTACGCAACCTTATTTTGTTCGTTGATGCTGCGGTTTGCACCAGAAAAGGCCAATGGCTTTAATGTTTCCCAATTTGCCACAGTTGCTGCCAGTTGATCTTGGCCTTTGTCATTAATATGGTTGGTGGCTAGATTAATGACATTACATCCTAAGCCATTGGTTGGGCTGCGGAGCGCCTGTATAAATTCAAGCGGGGCATTAAAAGCTGGATAACCCGAGATTGGGTACTTAGGCCCGGTCGCTAGGGTTTCGGGATTGCAAAAAACAACATCATTACTTTGGTTATACAGACTGCGTACCTGCGAAAAATATGGGGTAAAATTATAGCTTTCGCCTTGCTTTGCCTGAGCCACCACACTATCGTGAGCAAGCATATCACCCATTGCGACCAGGTGGATTTTTTCGGTTTTAGGGAGTGTCGTTCGGGCCGAGGATTGCAAGGAATGGTTTTGGTCGGAGTACCAATGAATGCCTGTCCACAGTAACATCCCCCCAGTTATTATTAAGATAATGCCGCTAATAAGCTTCAGTCGCATAGTTTCAAGTATCGCAGTATATGTATAATGGCGCAAGCCAGCCTGTACAGTCGGCGAGAGCTAAGGTAGTATATAAGTAACGTAATTTGGAATCAGTCAAAACGTATACTATGGCTTTGTCAAAAAATCCCTCAGACTACATCGAACCATTACATATAAATAACCTTAAGGGCCGTGTTATGTATGTACCGGCCCAGGCCAAAAGCAGCCGTGAAATATTTGTTATTTACGGGCATCATTCATCACTTGAGCGCTGGTGGGGGTTAGTGCAGAACTTTGCGGATTACGGGGCAGTGTATATGCCTGACTTACCAGGGTTTGGTGGCATGGATAGTTTTTATAGCATTGGCAAAAGCGCCTCACTTGACGCCTATGCCGACTATATTGCTGCTTTGGTACAAATGCGCTACAAGCGCAAAAAAGTGACACTTGTAGGGATATCGTTTGGGTTTTTGGTTGCCACCCGAATGCTCCAGCGTTATCCCGAACTAGCCAACCGTATTGAATTGCTTGTCAGTGCAGCTGGGTTTATGCGTCGTGATGACTTTACCTTTTCAAAGCGACGATATAACACCTATCGCTATGGTGCCGCAGTGCTCAGTAATCGACCGCTGCCCTTTGTATTTAGGCACACTGCACTCACTGCACCAGTACTACGGGCTCTTTACGCCCGCACACATAATGCAAAGCATAAATTTAGCCTAGCTGGCAACAATCAAAAAACGTTTGAGCAGATGATGAATATGGAAATTGGCCTTTGGCAAAACAATGACGTGCGTACCTATATGAAGACGACGGTTGAACTTCTCACTGTTGATAATTGCGCCAGTGCTATCGATTTGCCCGTTTGGCACGTTTATACCGACAACGACAACTACTTTGATAATGCTATTGTCGAACAGCATATGCGCGTAGTCTATAACAAATTCCACCCGGTGAAGATTAATGCCAAAACACATGCCCCAAGCGTTATCGCTACCAAGCAAGAAGCAGCCGCTATGATTCCTGTCAAGCTCAAAAAAGTCTTTGCAAAAACCAAATAGCCCGCCGACTCTGCTATAATACCCTTTAAGATGAAAATCGGACTAATCTGCCCGTACAATATTGCTAATGGTGGCGGTGTTCAAGAGGCTGTTAAAGAAATTCAAACTGAATTGCTCCGTCGTGGGCACGACGCCGTTATTATTACCCCCCAACCCCGCAAACCTTACCAAAATCGAGGTAACAGAGTTATTTTTTTGGGAAGTGGTACCGATTTTAAGGCAATTGCTACCACTACTCAACTAAGCGCAAGCGTACTTACTGACGAAATCGACTCCTTATTAGAATATGAGCAGTTTGACGTGCTTCACTTTCACGAGCCCTGGGTGCCGGTTTTGAGCCGACAAATTCTTAGCCGTAGTACCTGTGCCAATGTTGGTACCTTTCACGCAAAATTGCCCGAGACCGTTACGAGTCGTGCCCTTGCAAAGGTAATCATTCCTTACACTAAACCACTACTTCGGCATCTTGATGCATTTACTGCAGTGTCACCACCGGCGAGAAACTACATAAGTACGCTAACAACCGAACATATCAACCTTATTCCCAATGGGATAAATTTGGTACGCTACCGTAAACCGGCCGGTTTAAAAATAGACCCCACTACACCGCCTACTATCTTGTACATTGGACGGCTAGAAAAGCGCAAGGGAGTGGCGTATCTTCTGCGGGCTTTTGCACTTTTGCAGCAAAAGCACCCTGCTGTACGCCTGCAAATTGTAGGCGATGGAGTTGACCGAGAAAAGCTTGAACTTCTGCGTGATGAGCTAGAGCTAACGGGTGTGTCGTTTTTGGGCTTTGTTGATGACCTTGAAAAACGTAAATTATTACATTCGGCCACACTTGGGTGCTACCCCGCGCTGTATGGCGAAAGCTTTGGTATTGTGCTGACCGAAGCAATGGCGAGCGGCTTGGTAACAGTTGGCGGCAATAATCCTGGTTATGCGAGCGTGCTTACTGGGCTTGGTCAGCTTTCTCTGGTAGACCCGTACGACTCAAAAGAGTTTGCCCATAGGCTTGAACTGCTACTCTTCGATGAGGGGCTGCGAGGCTTATGGCGCAAGTGGGCCAAAAAAGAAGTGCGTCAATACGACTACCGACAAGTGGTCGACATGTACGAATCTGTCTACCAACAGGCTATCGCACACCATACAAATCGAAACCACAATGAAATCTAAGCCAAAACTCAAGATTGGACTGGTGCTCGACGAATCGCTTGACCCACCAGATGGCGTCCAGCAGTATGTCTTGCGCGTGGGGGAATGGCTTAGTGCACAGGGGCATAGCGTGTACTATCTTGTTGGCGAAACAAAACGTCGTGACCAGCAATACATTTATAGCTTAACCAGAAATATTAAAGTTGCATACAATGGCAATCGTCTTTCGATACCACTCCCTGTTTTGACAAGTAAAATCCAACAGCTACTTAATGAACTGCAGCTCGATATCATTCATGTTCAAGCACCGTATAGTCCTTTTTTGGCTGGTAAAATTATTCGTTGCGCATCAGTCACCACTGCAGTGGTCGGTACATTTCATATTTTACCCTACAATAGATTGGCGATAGCCGGCAGCAAACTACTTGCTGCTATCAATCATCGCACTGCTCGCAGGTTTGACGCCATGATGGCAGTATCTGAGCCTGCTGCTGAGTTTGCCAGGCAAGTCTTTGGACTCACAAGCACCGTTGTACCAAATCCCTTTGATTTTCAAAAATTCCATAATGATAAGAAAGCTAGATTACCTACTGGTACCACCGATATTGTATTTCTTGGCCGGCTGGTTGAGCGCAAAGGAGGGTTACTGCTACTAAAGGCCATTAACGCGATTGTCCAAAAACACTTAACTGAAGTGCCATTTCGTGTAACAATTGCAGGCAAAGGCCCAGATTATGACAAAATGCAGGCGTTTATTGGCCGTAACAACCTTGGGGCTGTAGTTACTATGCCAGGATTTATCGCAGAAGAGGACAAGCCCACACTGCTGGGGAGTGCAGATGTAGCCGTGTTTCCTAGTATTTCGGGCGAGAGCTTCGGCATATCTCTACTCGAAGCCATGGCGGCAGCAAGAGGGGTAGTGTTAGCCGGCAATAACCCGGGGTATGCAGCCGTTATGGAAAACAAAGAGCAACTTATACAGCCACAAGACGTTACACAATTTAGCCAGACGGTGGCTGAATGGCTAAATAACCCAGCGGCGCGAGCGCAAGCTGCCGCTCGACAAAAAGAGTATGTACAACAGTTTGATATTGCTGAGGTTGGACCGCAGATACTCGCAATCTACAACAAAGCTTTGCAAACCAGACATCCATCGTGACATAATGTTGGTATGGCAAAAATATTTTCAAAATCAGTCTCAGAAGCACCTAAGTCAGTCGAAGTTACTATTGCAACCCCAACTATTTTTAAAACCATTCTTTTAGTATTTGGAACTATTTTGGCATTTTTGGCGGTAAAGAAGAGCCTACACGTTCTATCGCTGATCGGTGTAGCGTTTTTTCTTAGCTTAGCCCTTGATGCGCCTGTGCGTTGGCTGGCTGCACGTCTGCCGGGCAAAAAGCAAAACAAGCGTACGCTCGCAACCGCAATATCAATGGGGCTCGTCATAGCTCTGCTACTTGGTTTTTTGATTGCGATTGTGCCTCCACTTGTCAGGCAAACCGTTACTTTTGTACGGGATGTACCTGCTTTGGTCGAAAGCACCAAAAACGGCGATGGGCCTATTGGTGAGTTTGTCGTCAAGTACAAGCTTCAAGACGATGTCGCTAAATTGTCGGACCAACTGTCAAATCGAATTGGTAATATTGGTGGAGCAACAATCACTACTGCTTCTAGAGTAGGTACGAGTGTATTTTCGCTCCTGACGGTCATTGTCCTGACTATTATGATGCTGACCGAAGGTCCGGCTTGGCGCAAGGTACTCCTCGACATCATTCCAGCCAAGCGTCGTTCTCGATTGCAACGACTTGGCCGTGATATGAATAAAGTGGTTCAAGGCTATGTAAACGGACAGGTGTTACTTGCCGCAATCGCTGCCTTACTTATTACTCCAATCTTTTTTATTATGGGAGTAAGTTATCCCATAGCGTTGACTGTCATTGTATTTATTTGCGGTCTGATTCCAATGGTTGGGCATACCATTGGGGCAGTTATTTGCACTATTGTAGCGCTCTTTACCTCCTTCCCGGCTGCATTGGTAGTATTGGGGTACTATATTTTGTATCAGCAAATCGAGAATTATGCTGTGCAACCAAAAGTTCAGGCCAACTCTACCAACATGTCACCACTACTAGTATTTGTGGCGGTACTACTCGGCGGCAGTTTTGGGGGATTACTCGGTGCGCTCGTAGCTATTCCGGTAATGGGTTGCCTACGTATCGCCTTACTTGATTACCTAGAAACTCGCGGTATGCTAAGCAAAGCAACCACCCGTGATGCCAAAACCCAAGGCGGCGCTATCTAGATTTAGCCCAAGAAGCCATCATAACCCCTTAGTATTACACTTGGAGACTGGTTACAGAGGCGCTGCTTCGTCTTTGGGTGTACCAGGTTGCTACAATCAATGAGGCAATTATCACTGCATACGACATAGAAAAAGTACTGACCGCGATGCGGATGCCATCAGTTCCGCAGAGAGCGTTAAAGACCCACGTTAGCCCAATACCGATACGATAGGCTTGAAACTTACTATCGATAATACAGTTGCTCGGACTTTCGATGGACAGTTATGTTGCAATTCTGTCTCGGTAACAACTGCTAGTAGCTCGTTGCAGGCATAGACAATAAATAATAGGACGGTACCTAGGTATGTCTGTGCGGCGAACCCAAAAGCACAAGTATAGCTACATATATCAAAGTAAATCGTTCATGATTACGCGAAGCAAGAGCCGACAGTAGCAGAGCGGCTACACAAACTACGGCAGTCACCGCCCAAAGCGCACCCAGTTTTTTAGCAGAAACTCCAAAGGACAATAGATATATTTGTCCGAATTCTAAAATCGTCAAAAATATATAGGTACTAAACATACGCCTGATAGCAAAAGCCAAAACAGTTTTGTGACGAAGAGTTGATAGCACAAGATGCCGCAAAGTGTGCTTTTGGTCAGTGCTGGCGCCTGGAATATCGGTCTTGAGGGATGTGGCAATAAGCAGCGCGCAAACTACTGAGCCAATCGATATATAGTACGGAATACGCAGGCTTGTCGCATCAGCTATAAAACCGCTCAGTATGTTTGCTGCGGCGGCTCCGACAAAGGTGTAAGCCCACACTTGACTGATGTGCTTAGCGTATGAAGCAGTTTGTTTCGCTTGTTTAAGATGATTATACAGGTATGCCTGAACGGCGCCATTAACCAAGGACCAGTAAAGGTCATAGACAAGTGTTCCAGTAGCATATCCAGTTACTGAGCTACTCGAGTCAAGCACTACTAATGACAGGCCAACGTGCATAGTCCGTTTACGGCCACTATGCCGCCGAGTACATCAAATAGCAAGATGCTAATAGTGAAGGCTGTTACTGCAGCCGCTCGAGCATTGCTGTGACTGATAACATCGTAAGAATAGCTCCTCAATACCATACCAAAACATGTGGCCTTCAAACAGCTTGAAGAGCTTAATTTTACCAGAAATAGACATTGCTCGTTATAGCCTGTACCACAGGGCACCGTCTGGTGTGTCTCGAAGACCTATTCCCTGCTTTAGGAGCTCGTCACGGAGTCTGTCGGAGTCGGTCCAATCTTTGCCGGCGCGAGCCTGCGTTCTCTGTGCTATGAGTGCTTTTTGCTGCTGGGAAATGTCGAGTTTTTTAAGCTCAATACCGAGCACATCGGCAATAGTTTGTTGTATGCAGCTAAAGCATTCCGAGCTAGTGTGACTAGCTAGTACGGCATCTAGTGTCTCGTCAATAAATTGAAGTGCGTGTGTCGTGTCGAGGTCATTTGCTAGAATGTCGGTGAGCTTTTGCTTAAATACTTGGGCATCTGTACCTTGACATGACTGCAACAATGCAATTTGGTGATAAAGATCGGCAGTCTCTTGCCAGTGTTTTAGACGATTTGCAGCAGCCTCTAGATTATCCCAGGTAAAGTTGCCCTCTGTTGTATAGTGCTTTCCAAGTGCAAACAGTCGAAATGCGTCTAAATTGTAGCCTTTGTCTAAGATGTCTTGTAGGGTATAGATATTGCCGAGTGATTTGCTCATTTTTTGACCATCGGCCTTGAGATGGTTATTGTGCACCCAGAACTGGCTAAAGGGTTTGCCGGTAACGGCCTCTGTTTGAGCGATTTCGTTGATATGGTGGACTGGAATATGGTCAATGCCACCGGTATGGATGTCTATTTGGTCACCCAAAGTTTCACGCGCTATGACGCTACATTCGAGGTGCCAGCCGGGGAATCCAATACCCCAAGGGCTCTCCCACTCCATATCGCGCTTTTGACCCTCGGGACTAAACTTCCAGACGGCAAAATCGGTGATGTTACGTTTGCCCTCTACGCTGACGCGGGCACCAGCCTCAAGTCCGTCGATATCGAGTTGCGCCAAGCGGCCATATTCTGGCAACTTGCTGGTGTCAAAATACATACCGTCACCATCGATTTTATATAAATAGCCTTTGTCATCCAGCGCTTGAGCGAAAGCGATTTGCTGTGGTATGGTGTCGGTGGCCCTGACCAAATGCGTCGGTGTCATGAGCCTAAGCAGATTAGCCTCATGATTAGCAATGTCGATATATTTGGCGGCGATGCCCCAGGCGGTAAGGCCTTCTCGTCGCGCACCCTTTTCCATCTTGTCTTCGCCATTGTCATCATCGCTAGTCAAATGCCCCACATCGGTAATATTTTGAGTCCGTTCAACAACATAGCCTTGGGCCGTAAGAGTACGAACAAGAACGTCCCAATAAATATAGCCTAGCCAATTGCCGACGTGGGGTTGGCTATAAACGGTTAGCCCACAAGTATACAGCCTGACCGTGTTGCCCAACAATGGGTTCAGTTGATCGGTATGACGGGTTAAGGTGTTATATAGCTTCATCCGGACGCACCGCTTTCTGTGGTTTCCAGTAATCGCCGCGCGGCTGCTAAGCAGTCTGTCTTTACTTCTTCATAGCCTCGACCATCAGTTACTTTAAAGCCACTGGCATAGTCGTGGCCACCGCCACCAAGTGATTCGGCAAGTTTACCGCAAATCGGGAAGCCATAATTTGAGCGGAGGGCGGCGGTGACCCGACCGTCATCATACGATTTAAGGACCACTGCGAGTGCCACGCCTTTGACTTGAAGCATATCGGGTTGAATAAGCGGTGCTGGGTTATAGAGGGGGCTGTATTCATTTATTTCGGGCTGTGGAATATGTACTAGCGCAATTTGTCCATCGCTAAAAAACTCGGTATTAGCGATTAGAATGCCCTTGTATCGATAGATTTTATCTGGCATCTTGCCATATTCACGACGCCTATCCTCAAGCACAATGCGGTCGGCTCCCAAGTCACTGAGGTCAGCCATGGTTCGGTAGGTTGAAGCCCTAGTTAGATTATTGGTGAGTCCCTGAGTATCACCTAAAATCGAGGCCATAATATGTGTGGCAGCCGTGGCCGAAACTGTCCAACCAAGTGAAACTGCCAGATTAAAAATCAATTCCCCGGTGGAAGCAACAGTGGTGTCAATGATTTGACTATCAGTATAGTCAAGTGGTTTTTCGACGGTGGCATGATGGTCGAGCACAACCCCAGGCTTAGCCTGCAAACGTTTGAGACCGCCTGACTGAATTAGTTTTTCAAGGAGTGTATAGGTACTTGCATCGACCACAATGCTCAGGTCAAAACTGCTTGGTAGCTGGTCGACGACCCTATCCCAGCCTTGGATATAGTGAAGATAATCGGGTATATGAACTCCACAGTAGAGTGCGACATCTTTACTGAGGTCGCCAAGGATGTGTTCAAGCGCCAGAGCACTGCCGAGGCTGTCCGCATCTGGGTTATCGGCCTGTATAATAACTATCTTTTGTGCTGAAGTAACAGCCGTCTCAATCTGTTTGTACATGGTTAGTATTGTACCCCTTTTGGATTGGATTTACGACAACAGCACTGGTACACTAATTGAAATGAACGAGAATCCTTCATATGTAGAGTGTCGCGAACGGTTGTTTCGGGCAGGTCGAGCTGTGCCAGTTGGTTCAGTCTGGAGGCACTACAAGGGCTCTCTGTATTTGATTGAGGGCATCAACCTCGACAGTACAACCTTTGAGCCGAGAATAGGCTATCGGCCGACTGAGCAAAGAGGTGTTAGTTTTTCTCGCTTGATGAGTGAGTGGTTTGAGGTGATTCCACTCGAAAGTGGCCGGTCGGTACCGCGTTACATTCCAGCCGATAAGCCCTATAGTTCTTGACGTCCCTCGAGGGCACGACTCAGGGTAATCTGATCGGCGTACTCGAGGTCGACACCCATGGGCAGTCCACGAGCCAACCGCGAGATTTTGACTCCAGTGCTTTGCATCTGCTGCTGGAGATAAAGCGCAGTAGACTCACCTTCGACGCTAGCATTTGTAGCCAGAATGATTTCTTCCACTTCGTCGATTTTGACTCTTTCAAGGAGCTCGTTGATGTGCAATTCGCTGGGACCAATGCCATCGATTGGCGATACTAAGCCGCCTAGAACATGGTAAGTGCCCTGAAAGCTACCAGTCTTCTCGAGTGCGAGGATATCGAATGGCTCGGCAACGACGGCAATAACCTTTTTGTTGCGACGAGCATCGCTGTAGAGTGGCGATACCTTTTGATCTGGTGAGATGAGAGCAAAGGTAACTGGGCAGTAGGCGATGCCCTGGTGTAGTTCCGATAGTGCCTGACTGAGTTTGTGAGTAGCCGCACTATCGTGTCGAGTCAGGTAATAGGCGTAGCGTTCGGCTGTACGCGTACCAACACCAGGGAGTGCTCCAAGTGCTTCGATAAGATTTTCGAGAGCGGCCGGAAGAATTGGTTGAGACACTTAGAGTCCCAGGCCTCCCAAAGCACCAAGCATTGGTTGCATTTTTTCTGCAGCTATTTTTTGACTTTCGGCAATACCATCTCGAACGGCATCTTCGAGCCAACGCTCAAGCTCACCAATGTCGGCTAAATCAACGCGGTCGGGGTCTATATGAATTTTTTTGATTTTTTGTTCGCCAGTAATCTCTACCCGAACAGCCCCATCGCCCTGCTCAATTGTAATGATCATTTTTTGCAATTCTTTTTGAATTTTCTTGGCCTGCATCAACATTTTGGCCTGATCAAATCTACTCATATAGTCCTCCTATTAGTCGTGCAATTCTGTAAGTTCCATTGTAACAGAAAGTTACTGGCGTTCTGTATAGACAATCTTAGTCTGTTTACTGTTTGGCCATGCTACAAAGTAAGAGCGAATGTGATAAAACGATACCAACACAACTACCAAAACAACTACCGTCACGCCAATAGCCTTAGCAAATTGGTTTCTAGGAAACACGGTGAGCCATTCGTTTAAGAAGTAGTAGATACCACCAGCAATGTAGAGGTACAAAAGCGGCACCAAGGTAGGTAAAAAGGTACTGCCACTCACCAGAATGAGTATGGTGGCAATAATTGTGGCCCCAATAAGGTAATAATTAGTCTTGTGTCTTGGAGGCTTCACCTGGGCATAAACACCAAGGGTAAGTAGAAGAATCTCAGCAATAGTCAAAAGAGCGCCACCATGGGTGACATATTCTGGCGAAAATCCGCTATGAAAGACCAGCGTTGACACCAATGTCTGTGCGTTATCAAAGACTTGTTCGAGTGAAGGCATGACCGAAGGCAAGCCCAGTAACTCGGTAAACACATGCCAATTGCGTACCCCTGCCCATACAAGTGGGGCCATCACTGCCATGAGGGCGAGCGACAGTAGTGTTTTTTGCAGAAGTGTTAATGCCTGCCATATACGCATAAAGCGCTTACGACGCATGGCAAGAGTCAAAAGTAGTTGCCACAGCATGCCAGGAATATACAGAAGGGTGGCAAAAATAGCACTTGCACCGTAAACAGCTCGTCGTCGCCAACCAGGGCTAACATTGTGAATAATAATAGGCATCGCAAAAAAGAACAAAATACCAAACTGCAGCACTGCAGCCGTACCAAGTCGTGCGGTGTGCAAAAAGCCATTTGCACAAATAAAAAGAATTGTCGACAAAAAGGCGACTCGTGTGCTCATCCAGCTACGAACAATATAAAAGAATAGGCCTACTGCACCAAGTGCGAACAGTGTTGCCACGACGCGGTTTAAGGCAAAACTGTGGTGTCCAAGCGTTGCTCCCAGCCAAACCAAAATATTGTACGGAATATTGACGGGGTCATTGTAGAGATTGTGCCATGATTGCGCCTGCTGAGAAGCAGTTACCTCACTGATGCTATAGGCATTATTAGTGAGACTAAATAATTTATATGACAAAAAAAATACGGCGCCAGCTCCCAGTACGCCCCATACACTAAGCTGCTTCCACTGGGAAGAAAGTCGTGTTAATAGTTGTTTCATTCTAATATTCTAGTATACACTACGGTGCTCTTTTAGATTAGTTTTCAAACGGCGTTTGCGCATGAATGGTGTCGATGGAGCGAATGCGTTGTTTGTCACGGTCAAAGTATAGCTCAACTCCGCCCGTTGGGCCATTGCGATGTTTTTTTATAAGAACATCCATAATATTTTTACGTTCACTCTCTGGATTGTAATAATCCTCGCGGTACAAAAACGCAACGACATCGGCGTCTTGCTCAATAGATCCCGATTCACGCAGGTCGGCAAGCTGAGGAATTTGTGGACTACGGCTTTCTACCGAGCGGCTTAGCTGACTGAGGGCAATGACTGGAACGTTCAGTTCCCTGGCGACACCTTTGAGCCCACGAGATATTTCTGAAATCTCCTGCACACGGTTGCCATCTCCACCAAAGCGGCTGCCTCCACTCATGAGCTGTAAGTAGTCAACAATAATAAGCCCGAGTTTTTGGGTATGAGCTTCGCGGCGTGATTTGGTGCGTAAATCGCTAACGGTTATTCCGGGAGTATCATCGATGTATATTTTGGCCTCACTTAGAGTGCCCATAGCCTCTCCGAGTTTCTCAAAATCACTATCGGTCAGTTTACCGGTACGTAGCGCCCAAGCGTCAACTCCTGATTCCATTGAAAGTAATCGGTCTACAAGCTGTTCTTTGCTCATTTCGAGGCTAAAGATGAGAACAGATTCTTTGGCTTGTGTGGCAATCTTGTGTGCAAGATTAAGCACAAAGGCAGTTTTACCCATCGATGGTCGCGCTGCCAGAATAAACAAGTCAGATGGCTGTAGTCCCGCCAGCATGCCATCAAGATCACGGTAACCAGTAGGAACTCCACGAAGCTTGTTACTGTCTTTGTGGAGGTCGTCGAGTCGCTCAAAACTTTCAGCTAGCACTGATTCGATGCTCACAATACTTTGCTTAACATGGGTTTTACTGACTTCAAATAGTCGTGATTCGGCCTCTTCAATCAGCTCTCTAAGGCCTTTTGACTCGTCCTTGCCGAGGCTGGTCATATCGCTGCTTACCGTAATAAGTCGACGACGAAGTGCTTTTTCGGCAACAATGTCAGCATATTGTTCAACATGTGAAGCTGTGGGCACAAAGTTGGTCAGTTCGGTCAAATAGGCAGCACCGCCTACCATTTCTAAGAAACCAGTGCCCTTCAACTGGTCTGCCAATGTTAAAACATCGATAGCCGAACGTTTTTCATATAAGGCCACCAGAGCCTCGTAAATACGCGCATGCTTTTGGTCGTAAAAATCGGTTGGTGATATGCGGTCGGCTATTTTTACTATGGCGTCAGTGTCAATGAGTACAGCCCCGAGCAACGAGGCCTCAGCCTCAGTATTGTTGGGTAGTCCAGCTGTAGGGTTGTGGCTGTCGTTCATGGTTGTATCATAGCAGCTCAGCACCGCCAAAAATATTGCTTATGGTTGTGATATCGGATGATGGTGTATTGCCGACTGTCCCGTCAACTGCCTCGAGTTTAGGGCCGCTGCTTTCTTGCAGTTCGCAACGGATAGTAGTATTTTGACCACGCGCTTTGCTAAGCGCTTCGGTCAAGATAGCGTGATTGCGGGCTTCGTTTAGGCGTTTAAGATGAAAAGCAAACCGTACCTGCAGTAGCATAGTGTCATCTTGGAGGATTGGCTTAGCCATACGAGCGATACCGTAAAGAGTGTTGTATTTGGCCTTAATTGCCTGCAGGACCTGTCGCCAGAGTTCATCGGTATCAAGCTGTGTACTTGGGTCGACCTGCTGTGGTGGGGTGTCGGCGGTGACAGTAGTAGCTGGCAAATCGATTTTTGCTGAAGGGGTAGATTCTTGTTTGAGCGTAGAGACAGATTTGTTATGAGGCTTATTTTGCTGGGTAGCGGCTGACGATGCAGCTGTAGGCACAGGTGTAGATATTTTGTCTGGGATGGTTGTTTTAACAGGGTTATGCTTTACCTGGGATTGATTTATGACTGGGCTTGCTTGCACGGCTAAAGCGTCCTGGTGAGCGGTTTCAAGTAGTGATAGCTCAAGGGTATGCTTAGGTGCATGAGAACTTGGCACGGTGAGTAGCTCCCGGAGGAGTGGAAACAGAACTGCCAGCGGCAGCAAGGGCTTAGACTCAACAATACCCTGGCGGAGCAGCTTGCCAAGCTGCGCGGCAATCATAGCTGGCTCAAAACCCTGGTCATATAATAACTTGAGCTGTTCCATACATTGCAAGACATCTTTAGTCGCCAACGCGTCGATGATGGCGGCTATTTTTTCGGTTGCAGGGCGTCCAAGAAGTTGCTCAACGGCTGCTTTATCGATGTTTTCGGTGGTACTACTCGCCTGGTCAAGTAGGCTAATGCTATCCCTAAAACTGCCCTCGCCATGCTCGGCAATCAGCTCAAGCGCGGCATCATCGATTGTAATAGATTCTTTGCTCGCAATAGAACGAAGATGCTTAACTACTTTAGGCACGGGCACCGGTAAAAAACTGTAGCGCTGAGTCCTACTAATAATAGTCTCGGGGAGTTTGTGTGCCTCGGTTGTTGCCAGAATAAAGACCACATGAGCAGGTGGCTCCTCGAGTGTCTTGAGCAGCGCATTGAAGGCCTCTTTGGTAAGCATGTGGACCTCGTCGATAATGTAAATTTTGTACTTTGCGCTTGAGGGAGCAGTGGCAACCTTGTCACGGAGGTCACGGATTTCGTCTATGCGACGATTGCTGGCGGCGTCAATCTCTATAATATCGAGATGCGGGTCAGTACTATATGGCAGCCCGTTAATTTCATGCGCTAGAATACGTGCGATAGAGGTTTTGCCAACGCCTCGTGGGCCGGTCAGTAAATAGGCATGACTAATCCGCCCTTTTTTAAGCGCGTTTTGTAGCGTAGTGGTGATGTGGTCTTGCCCAACAATCTCTGACAACGCCCGCGAACGGTATTTACGATATAACGCCTTCCTCATCTCACTCTATTATAGAATGTCCACCATGGAATGACGAATGTAGTTATTACAATCCAGTGTTATGAGTCGTGCGCTAGGCTTGCCATGTGCGATTATCAGTCTGCTGCCATTTACTGCGAATCGAATCCTCTAAGTTAATGTTGTTGCTGTTTGCCAGGTCAACCACCCAGTTAAGTACATCTACGAGCTCGGCAGCCAGTGCATCGGAATTTTGTGGCGTAGTATAGCCAAATTTACCCGTTTGCTTGCGGACCTCTTTGGCAACCTCGCCCACCTCCTCCGCGAGCATCATGACTCGCTCAATGTCGGTGCGGTTGGTCCAGCCCCGCTCTTTACATTTGGTTTGTACAAAATCCTGCAATTGCCTGACAGTGACACTAGTAGGTAATGTGTTCATATGACCTTCCTTGATTCAAAAAACTCCGTTACAAGCCCGGAGTCAGTTATTCGGACTAGATGTTTATAAGGCGGCTTCTAGGGCGGCCCACTCGGCACTGGCGTCGTCTTCTGGAACGTTAACGCTGACTTGGTCGCCTGGCTTGGCCTTAAAATAAGTAACACTGGCCAGTAGCACACGGTAATCTCTGGCGCCAGTGCTCACAAAATAGTGACCATTTTCGAGTTTTAGTGTGCCCACCACCTGCTTGCGTGGAATGGGACCAATTTGCTTGTACAAAAATGCGCCGTCATCTGCGATGGTGAGTTTGAGGATGTCGCCCTGCACCAGCTTGGATTTGCTGGCATAATTAGCGGGTACCGGGTAGGTTTTGCCGTCACTACCCACCATATTTTGGCCATCAAAAACACCCTCAATAACTTTACCAAGTACATCATCAGATGCTTTGGGTTGTACGTGTTCTTCGTCCCCAACAAGGCTAATCAGCAGCTCGTTGGCTGCGGCTAAATTTGTTTCTGCCTCTTGAATAAGTGCTCGCAGGCGCTTAATCTGTTTGTCTTGTATGTCTGCCATCTTGTCTCTTTTCTCACACAGGTTTAAAATACCTTACCCTAACCGTAACACAGCCCCTGCTGCAAGTCAAAGCCTTAAAATACCGAGCGTTTGTGTTTGTGGATAACTTTGTGCTGTGATATGGAAACGTTGGCAAGGACTAAGCTACACATTTTAAAAACCAAAAAACCACCTACAAACGGGGTGGTTTTTAGTTGTCGGGACTCGTGCTTAGGCGAGTTCGACGGTTGCGCCAGCTTCTTCAAGGGCTTTCTTGGCAGCTTCGGCGTCTTCTTTTTTAGCCTTCTCAAGCACAACCTTTGGTGCGCCGTCGACGAGGGCTTTAGCTTCACCAAGACCAAGGCCGGTGAGTTCTTTGACAGCCTTGATGACTGCAACCTTCTGAGCACCAGCATCTTTAAGGGTTACATCGTACTCTGACTTCTCGTCAGCAGCAGCACCAGCATCACCGCCAGCAGCAGGACTTGCCACGGCAACAGCCGCAGCAGCTGGCTCAATGCCATATTCGTCTTTAAGCACGTTCTTAAGCTCGTTGACTTCTAGAACAGTTAGTTTAGTAAGTTCTTCGGCGAGTTTCTTTACATCAGCCATTTGTTGTTCTCCTTTTGATCATCGATACCCATATCTTTGATCATTACTTTATCATTTTTCCTGTGTCATTGACCAAATTCAACGCTAATTGGCCTAGGCTGCCTAAGCAGCGGCCTTGTCGCGTACGCCGTCGAGGAGGGCGTGTAAGTTACCAGAAAGCGCATTGGTGATGTCGTTGACTGGTGAAAGCAACGTTTCGACCACTTGGCCAATGAGTTGCTCTTTGCTTGGGAGGTCAGCCAGGGTTTTGACCTGGTCGGCATCCATATAAGTGCCATCGGCGCTAAAGGCTCCGACAAACTCGAGAGTTGGATTGGTTTTGGCAAAGGCTTTGAGTGCCTGCGCCGGTGCGACTTCGTCCTCGGCGTTGAAGGCGTACAAAAGCATGCCTTCGAGCGCAGAAGTATCGGTCTGTTTAAGCGCGTCATGCGCTTGCATTGCCTGACGAACGAGGCGATTCTTGACTACCTTGACCTGCGTACCACCCGCTTTGGCCTCGCGACGAAGCGTCTGGAGTGCCTTGACGGTGGTGCCTTGATACTTTGCGACGACAGTAATCTTAGAGTCTTTGAGTAGCTCAGAGACTTCAGAGACAACGTCGTTTTTTTGTTGTTTACTTAATGCCATTTGTTCTCCTTGGGAAGGTAATAGAGGTAAACCTAACGGTTTTTCTCATCGCGCGGGCGATGAAATGAATTCATCGACTCCCGCTGCTCTTTTCCTACCCTGGTAAAACGTTAGTTTATGATTGAGCGGTGGCATCGACCATTGCCAGAGCTCTTGTTACATAAGAAAAGCACTTCGGTCGTACCAAAAGTGCTTTGCATAACGAAATGAATATATATTTCGTCGCCTCGGTGACTGATTAAGCCTGATACTATTCAGGCGGTCACTGTCTTTGGTAACGGAGGTAGTATAGCAGGTATCAGCGCTTTTCTCAAGCCTGCGCAATAAAGAGCTGTTGTTCGAGAAAAAATCGTTAATAAAAATAGGTATAACATGTCATTACACTGTGCTATCATAATCATAAGCAACATAACGAGAGTTGAGTGCAGCAATAATAACTATGGATAACTCTGTTTTATCAAAAACAAGCCGGACTAAGCTAGTTCTCCTGGGCGCGTGCATTGCTCTGGTTCTTGTCGGAGTGGCGCTTATTGTTGTTAAACAAAAAAATGCTCACCCAGTAGTCAAGAAGGCTACTCCCACAGTGAGTGACACTCCCACCACTGTCACGACCGTCTGTACGGACGACATCATTACCCGAGCCAACCCCTATTTGCGTGACGATAACAAAGCGCAGCTCCTTGCTCTTGTTAAGGAAATCCAGAACAAACCTGGCTATGAGGGTGATGTTAACTGCAACTATATTATTGCCACTACAGCGTTGTTGGTTGGTAATGTCAAAGACGCAGAGCACGCCATTTTACGCATGCATGCTAATCGACAAAACAAAGCCTCCCTTAGCAATGCCTTTGTGCCGCCGGCAGTAACAGAAACTTCACTTCAACTCCGTCTAGATGCCATTAAATCAATTCAAAAAAGCGTTCAATCAGGTATGCAACTCCAAGGAGCGCCGCGGTGAAACGAATCTCTATCTCCCAATATGTAAACTACAGTCTCTTGGTCATAGCCTCTTCAGTGATTCTCACAGCAGCCATCGGGTCCGTTAAAGTTTCGGCGCTCTACTCGGATGCTTATATTGAAAAAAACTTACCCTACGGTATCGCTTCGGCGTACGACTATGACCGCGTATCACAAAACTGTTTAGCATATTGGTCCCCGGCAAACCCAACTTGGAGTCAAGTGAGTGGATTGCAGTTTGGAAGTGGTTATGCCGATCCGGGGAAATTGGGTTATGCTCTGATGACCCCAGCCTACGGGCCAAACGGCGATGCTTGGGGAATGTGGCTATCTGGGGCGGGTAAGCCAAACGTAGCCGGAGGTTATCTGGAGGTGCCCTATGGGGCGACTAACGTACAGTTGCAGATAAATGCTTTTCATTTTTGGTGTGGTCTACATGTTATTCAAAAAGATGGGCAAAGTGTCGTGCCACAAACTACTACTACTTCTGGGGCGACTATAGGTGGTAGCCTAGCAAGTGATGTATGGGTAAAGAGCACCTATGATGACCCCGCCAACCCAGATGATGCTGCAGATCGACAACCCCAGCCACTCGTAATGCGGTATTTTGGTGTTACAAAGGTATCAGAGATATTTCGGGCAAGAAGTGCTATAGCAATAGATGGATTCGGAGCTGCTGTAATGACGGGACTACCCGATCAAATCAAGACACTGACAGTCGGTGGTTCTGGCGTGACTTCTCGGTATGCCTTTTTGAACAAGCCTATTGAACCTGCTATGCCTGACTCGATTCCAGTTTCTTACACTATTCCTGGTGGGCTTACCTCCGCTCAGACGATTAGGGTCCAATTGAGGTACAACGAGATAGGCACCTTCATTGGCGGCAATCTCAGGTGTATTGACAAAACAGATACGTCAAAATTTGCTATACCCAGTAGCACTAACGACTGGAGCAAGTGCGCTGACCTGCCATATACTCTTACTCTCACCCTTCAGCCCACCCCGGCCTACAACATTACTCCCAAGATTACAGCCGTTGGTGATGCTATACCAGGGTCTACGGTCAATCTCACCGGAGACTACACGAACACAGGTGGTTCAAACCTGGTTGGCAACAATCCTGCGAGTAACCCTGCTGCCTGGAAGATTGTAGTTATGGAAGTACCGCCGGCTACGCCTATGAGCCAGCTGTCTGGTGATTATCAGCCCTGCGTTGCCTACAGCAGGTCAAACGATGCCAATGCTGATACCGTTTGCCCAGTGGTTGCGAGCGGTTCGGGCCAAGGTATTGATGCCGGTAGAACTTTTACCGGCACTGGCACGTTCCAGATACCAGCGACTGCATCTAAAGGGACCCAGTATTGCTTTTTTGCTGTGTTTACTAAGCCAAATCTCGCCCGCACATGGGCCTATGATGGGCCAAAATGTCTTACCGTTGGCTCTCGACCCTTCTTAACCGTGGAAGGCGGCGACATCATCTCCGGCGGTGACATCCTCGCCTTCAACAGAAACGGCCAAGGAGGTAGTTACGATGGTGCCAACACGCAGCTGGCAGCTCTTGCCGCTGGCGACATCAAAGACTTTGCAAGCGGCACCTCTTTTGCTAGTGGTCCTGGCAATGGAGCCTTACTGTCCTTCGCTAACTTTGGCAGTGGGGTGACAGTTGACGGCGCAGGGTCATATGGCGGTAAGCTTACCACCGCCCTCCCACCTGTACAAATCCCTCCTACTTTCTCCACAGTACGAACCAACTTCGCTACTGGTGGTGACCTGGGCACTCTTACCGAGAGTGGTGTTTATGCAGTCAACGGCGGGGCATCAATTTACGGCACAGTAGCACCAGGTCTGAACGTGACTCTACTGGTCAACAACGGTAACCTATTCATTTCAAATAATATCAACTATGCCTACTCAAGCCTCGCCACTATTCCGCGGCTTAGTGTCTATGTACGGAATGGCAATAGTATTATTAGTGCAAATGTGACCAACCTACACGGCGTGTTTGTAGTCACTGGTTCTACCGCAGGAACAGGCATCTTCTATACCTGCGGGAGTAGTGCGGCCATGCCCTTTGACTACAGCAACCTCAGTGCCCCAGGTGGGAGCAGCTGCGCCACTAACCAGTTGAAGATCTTTGGTTCAGTTGCGGCCAAGAAGTTCATACTCACTCGTAGCAGTGGAGATGTACAAACACCAGGTAGCCAAGCCGAAACCTTCCACTATAGTCCAGAGATGTGGCTCAATAGTACCCCGAGTCAAAAGTTCGATTACTATACGCAGTTGCCGCCATTGTTGTAGGGGATAGTCTAGAAAAGTCGCGAGGACATCCTTATTCACTCTAGCTCTGATTATTAACGATATACTAACCGCGCGCCCTTGTCCCTCCCTATACCCCTTATCCTTCTGCGGGGGTACTGTGGCAGTGCTATTGCTGGGCTAGAAGGAGCCTGCAGGAGGCTGCAGACAATACTCGACGGGATTGACCATATTATCAAGAATATCGCTTTCAGTCGGGTAAGCTGCCTCGATAGAGAGTCGAGCCAAAAATGCCTCGCGTAACTCTTCATTAAGGTGATTGAAAGCTCGCAAATCTTCCGCTCGCTGCGCATATCGAGAATGGGCTCCGACCAGGGTGAGCGACATACAGTCGTTGTGTTTAGGAACTTTCATCTTAGGCGCTTGCTCGTAGACCAAGCTCAACCGCTCTTTGCATGCACTGCTGCAAAGTCAATTGTCCTGCTTGTGGCGCGACCCTGGTTATAGTTTTTATACGCTGTGTTACAGTATTGTGTGCCACCAGCCAATCGGCTTGCCAGCTTGGTGCAACTTCGGTACGGCCGCCTGGGTCGGTGAAGGGGTTCATAGTCATATTGGTTCTCCTAAATTTTTACAAATAAAAAAATGGCTTCTTAGTTGAAGCCGCTCTATTGCTTGGACTGTGCAGTGGACGTTTAGGCATCCAAGGCTTCAACCATGCTGAAGCACAGCCCAGATAGGCCTAGGAGAATAATCACCATGTGCTTTATGGTTGAATACATGGTCATTATATTACGCTAGTTGATTCTTATGGTCAATGATTTGGTGGAGTCTTAGTTGGTACCTGGGGAAAAGCTTGCTGGGGCCACAAAGTTTGATAGGGAGACTTCCAGCCGGCAAGATGTTGGGTGGGGTCATTGGGTGTAAGAATGAGATTGCTAACTCGACGATTCTTATATGTAAGAAACGCATCAACTCTGGGGTTTTGAGGGGAGCAATCGTAGCCAATAGCGATATCAAGTGTCTGGCAGATGTGAGATACCAATTTGACTCTGTCTAAGTTAGTGGCATCCGGGGTAAAACGGTCGATTCGATTAATCAAACTTTCGACAGCAGCAAAGCGACTGACAGGCACTTCCCTAAAGAAAGCCTTGACGGTGCTTTTAAGGCTGGGAAAACGGTCGTAGAATGTACTTCCCCGCGCTGATGCATGTGGCACATTAGTGCGTCGAGCAATGGCAGCAACAATGTCGTTCCGACCAAAAAACTCTGGCGCAAGAGTGCTCCTTACGAGGTAGATACTGGTACGAAAAGCCTCCAAGCGTTGTTGGTCATTCAGCAGAGAGATATCTGGGTACCGTTCACGCACAGCTTGCTCAGCAGCCGAAATATACTGATGGCGGGGTATAGCTGGTGAGCACTTAGCGTGAGCCATTTTTGCTACTACTCTGTCTGGTTAAGTTGGCTAAGCTTGGACTGCGTATAGCGTTCGGCGGCCAAGCGTGTAAGTTCTGGATCTTCGTCTTTATTAATAAACTTCATAGCGCTTGCAAGCATTGGATGAACAGCCTTAAGCTCTTCATACATTTCGCCGACGAGTTTGCGATAGCCTGGATGTCCCTGGGGTGCAGTACGGAGCTCGATAAAGTGCATCAGCTCGCGGGCATTCATGGTAACCTTCCAGCGCATTTTGTGGCCAAGCAGTGTGGCATACTGGGCCTCGTTAGTGAGGCCGGCTGACTGCAATTTGCTGTAGAGCGCTAGGCTCACATCAAAACACTTTTCGTAAGCATCGCTCAGACCGGCTTGCTCAACTAGCTTTGGTATCTCGTAGCCATAGCGTGGAGTAAGCGCCTGCCATTCTAGGTCATCGACCATGCGATGTCGTTGTAAATCACGAAATATACCATAATCGCATACCAAGTCCCAGCTGTAGTGCATGGTTTCGAGTGCCCTGCCTGGCCGTTGACGACGATTAAGGCGTGTGCCGATATAGGCTTCAAATACGTCGATGCGCTTTTGATAGGGCCATGTCGCTACCTCGGTCTTTATGTCTTGGAGTGGGCGGTCAGTGTACTCGTAGAGCATATCGGCAATGACATCAAGCTCGTTTCTCGGCGTAAAGTTCGACAGCGTGACTGACGGTGAGAGTCCAGGCAACGAATTTGGCAAACTATCTGCGGCAAGCTTTTGCAGGGCTTGACGAGTTTCGGCGTAGTAGGCGCTGGTTGCGCCTCCGCGCTCTGGCTTGTCGGCGCGCTCAAACAAAACTGGGCTGACTTTGCGTAACTCGGCAAGCATATTACTTGCAGTGGTTCGAGCCTCGCTAAGGTCGTCAGCGCGTAAGTCCATAATAAGGTTTTCGAGCGCCTGAGCTGAGCCAAAAATACCTACTGTCGACTTAGTAGCCACGGGCAGGAGTGGTCGAATAGCGTCGCACGCTTGGGCTTTAGTAGCAGCACGCCAAGCGGCGTCTTGCTCTTTTTTAGGAGTGTTGGAAGTGTCACGGACGTATTCGGTCAGTCGGGAGACAAGGTCAGAGTAGACAGCAAATATAGTATCCATGGCATGAACGTATTCGGCGCGCAGTGAACCGGTGATTTCTTCTGGGACGTAGTATTTGTATCTATCGTTTTTGTCGCGTTCGTCAAAGTAGATATACCGTGTCGACTGCTCTAGATACGCCGCTAGTCTCCCCCATTCAAGCTTTTTGGTAAGCAGGTTGCTTGCATTCTCGACGACAATATGTTGTCCAGCCAGTTGCTGCACGGAGTCGTCACCATAAGCAGTAATAACCCGCCGCAGTAGCTGACCATCTTTGTCGGCTTTCCCAATAAACTCATCAAGAAGAGTGATGCGCATATCATCGCCTCGTCGGCTAAGCCGTGCCATAGCCGCTGCCGCAGTAATGGGCGAGATATTTTCGGTAAAGGCGTAAACAGTACCCTCGGTGTTTGTTATGAGTGGGGCCAATACCTCTTTGCCGGCGGCAGTAATACTGAGTCGGCCAGCAGAGTCTTTGGCGAGCCACGACCGCTGAGCAGCTTCTTCTTGGGGCTCAGTATGAGGAGCATTATCCTGAGGCGTAGGAAGTTCGGTTTGGCTGGACGGCTCTACAGGCGCGGTAATCTTGGCGGCTGGTGAATCGGCAAGTACTTCGGCAATTGACTTGGGACGCTCATTTGTGCGACCACGCTGTCCAATGGTAGCTTCGACATGGTGCCAGACATCGGCTATAACTTCATCGGCTGTACCAGTAGCGTAAACGACTGGTAAATTGCGCTGTTTAGCCTCCCATAGGTAGCCAGCACGCACTCGCTCCAGAAAAGCTTCGTCAAGATTGTCAAAACGGTCACCACTATAACGACTAGAGGTACGTTCACGCAAAGTAGCGACTGGTGCGTCGAGCACAAGCAGCAAATCGGGCTGCATGTCACCGACCGCAAATTCGATAATTTCATTAATTTTTTGATAATCTTGCACGTCACCGCGACCATAGTATTGTATGGCAAGTGTGGTGAGGTAGCTGCGGTCAACAAGACAGTAGACACCATTATTTACCGCGGTACGAATGATTTCGAGTGACTGACTGCGAGCGGCGTTGTAAAGCAGCACTTCAGTACGGGTGCTCATGGGGTAGCGTGGATCTTGGGTAAGATGACGAATTGCACGGGCAGTGAGGTCATTTTGGCTTTCGGGTTCACGCAGTACCTTAACAGGCAAACCAGCAGCAATTAGTAGTTCGGCAACTTTTTGAACAGCAGTGGTCTTGCCTACTCCTTGGGGGCCCTCAATCACAATGTATTTGCCACGTTGACTCATCAGGCCTTCCCCCTCAACTTAGATCGACATAATAAATTATTCATAGCTACAACCCTCGACCTTTTTGGGAAACTCACGCTTGTCACGGTAAGCCTGCGGTAACATGAGGCTTGGTGACCAGGTTTTTATAAGTGTCTCAAGGTCGGTACCTTGCTGATATTTGCCGCTAAAACCGCCGTCTCGTCCGTCGCCGTAGTTACCCTCTACCTCACCAGTCTCGTGAAAAACAATTTGGGCAATTCGTTCGCCAACAGGCAAAACCACGGTTTCACGTTGGTTAAGATTATAAATCTCAAGAGTGAGGCGGTTTATGTAGCCGGGGTCAATCCAGCCAGCATCAAAGCAAACAGCCACACCGTTACGGCCCCAGCTGCTGCGGCTTTTGACCTCACATGCGCCAGGGGGCTTGATACCAAAAAATTCATGGGTGTGGGCTAAGATACGTTCGCCAGGCTTAAGCGCAATGACCGGATGGTCAAGCGGGATACCCACGATTGGCTTGAAGCCATTCAGCGATGCCCATTCGCCGTGAGGCATGGCTTTGAAGGGGCCGTCAAAATAGCGCTCCACATCTTCACGGTCGAATGGATTATAAATAGTACGTTCGTTGGCCGGTTCGATGCGGTAGTAATAGTACCCGAGTGTAACGTCGAGGCTGGCGTGGCTTACCTGCTGGTCGTTAAACGGATAACAAACAATATGGTCATCAGCAATGGCGCGTCGGATTTGTATGTTGCTATAAACTCCCACGTTGGAAGTACCCTCCTTTATTACATAAGCTCCCGACCAGCCCTGTTGGTTCTATTGTAAGGGGTGATTACTGCTTATCGCAATAGCTACCACACAAAATTACAACTTGACAGCGGTACAACTGCTTCTGTGCAGTTATTCGGCTTAGCCATGTAAAAGGACAGTCTTTAAGCATAAAATAAAACCTAGCGAAATAGTAAAGAATGCTGCCCAGACAAAAGGCAGCATTCTTTGACCAGTAGGCGCCAGTAGAGCGCTATTTTCTGCGACTAGCGACAATAGTTCCTACCCCGGCGAGCGCAGCTACACTAAGACTAAAAGCTCCATCACTGAGTTCACCGTGCATGATTACTTCACTTGCGCCCTCAACGAACTCTACAAGGGTAATACCGCCCAACACGAGCGGCCAGACGGTTTCTTTGGGCTGCTCAACCGAAGACTTAGATGCAGACGACTCTGGTTGGTGTTTCATACAATTTAAAGCTCAACCTTGACACTAGGGCCCATGGTTGTCGTGATATGAATTGTCTTTATGTAGTTACCTTTAAGACTCTGGGGTTTGTTGCTCTTGATGCTATCCATAACAGCGGTAGCGTTTTTGAGCAGCTTATCACCGCCAAAGCTCACCTTGCCAACACTAAGATGAACGATACCGGTACTATCGACACGGTATTCAACACGGCCCGCCTTGGCTTCTTGCACAGCTTTCGCAACATCGGTAGTCACCGTGCCACTCTTAGGATTAGGCATTAGGCCGCGTGGTCCAAGCAATCGGGCATATTTGCCAAGCTTTGCCATATTGGCAGGCGTAGCTATAAGCGTATCAAAGTTGATTTGACCCTTTTCGAGCTGTTTGATGATGTCGTCGACTCCGTTTAGGTCAGCACCCTCTGCTTTGTCGTCAGCAAACACCGCTACGCGCACGGTTTTGCCGGTGCCCGCTGGCAATACCAGGCTACTACGTATGTTTTGGTCAGCTTGTCTTGGGTCAACACCTAGGTTAATGTGTAACTCGACACTAGCGTCAAATTTGGTTGGACTGGTTTTTGTTGCCAGCTCAAGGGCTTCTTTGAGGCTGTAAAGTTTAGTTTTGTCAACTTGCTCAGCAGCTTTGCGATAACCTTTACTACGTCGCTCTAGACGGGTGCGGGTTGGTTTAACAGGCTGCTTAGGGGCTTGGTCGGCAGTTTCAGCTTCTATAGATTCATCTCGGTGGTGTTGCTTTTCGATTTTCTGGGCTTTGGCTTCTGATTCTTCGATACCCTTAACGCTGCGTTTACCAGCCTTAGCAGTTGTAGCAGTTTTTACCTGGGATTCAGTTTTTGTATCTGACACATTTACTTCATTTGCAGCTGCTATTGCTTCGGTAATCTCGGCAACGGTGTTTTTCGCGGTTACATTGAGCTTGAGCTCTTTGGCTTCTGTAAGCAGGTCGACTTTAGTTTTTGCCATAAAAGTATATCTCCTTTGTGGTGCTTACGGCCGTAATAAACGACCTCCCACATTACTTAATTAAAAATCGTAATAACTTCCTTTTTGATCCCACATAATGGGATTGCCCTGAGCCATTCCAGCACACCAGGCTAAATATTCAGGTCTGCCATTAAAATTAAGAACCACTCTACCCACCGGTTTCTTTACACTGCTGGCGCCGATAGCGCCTAGTTGCTCAATAAGCTTGGGATTCTCGTCGAGTTCGTATCGAGAACTGAACCCGCTGCACGCTGTCGGTACTTGCAAGTCAGTGGAATTATCATCTGACTCGCTAAGGGTTTTCTGCAGCTCAGTAGCATGCTCATCATATCCATTACTCACTGCCCACTGCCAGTCGTGGCTCGTGGGAATGTTTGGTCGAAAAGATTCAGACACGCCTTAGGCCTCGACCTCTACGCCCATGCTACGAGCGGTGCCGGCAACCATCTTCATGATGGCGTCAACATCGTCGGCGTTCATGTCGGCAGCCTTTTCTTCGGCGATTTGACGAAGTTGTGCTTGAGATAGCTTTTTGCTGACCTTTTCGCTGTTAGGTCGGCCAGAACCTTTTTGGATACCCAAAGCGGCACGAATACGGTCATCGGTGGGTTCACCCACGACACGGAAGTCCATTGTGCGGTCGTCGTAAATGGTAATGTGTGCGGTCACGACCTTGCCCTGCATATCTTTAGTGCGATCGTTAAATGGCTGGATAAAATCCATCATGTTAACTCCGTACTGCCCGAGGGTGCTTCCCACTGGGGGTGCAGCGCTGGCCTGACCGCCTTTGATTTTCATTTTTAGGTTTGCTTTGACAACTTTGGCCATAGCTAATAGTCCTTTCTTCGAACGTTCAGGGTTCCCTACTAGTTCTCCTACCTTATGTTAGTAGTGCGTAACAGATTGATTATACTACTTTCAGAATGAATTGTCTAGCTGGGGCAGTTGTGCTGTTCGAGAATTATTTTTGTATGTTCATCGACAGCCTGCAGAGTCCGGGTAGTGTCGTTCAGACCTGTTAAGTGTAAATCAGGGAAACCTTTTTGCTTAGGGTCCCATGCCACTACAGTTATCGTTCCATTTTCATCGGGTCCATTAACTTCAGAACGAAAAACAACCGGGTATCCGCCATTTGAGTAATCAGACTTTGCTAGACAAGTTGTGCCTTTCGGCCAGGTTGCTGCAACAAAATCTTGATAAAATCTGTCATCAGAATCGGTTGTTGAAGGATTTTCGGGGCTTTGAATAGCGCAGCCGGCAATGGTTAAGCAGGTAGCTGCCAAAAACGCACTAGCCACAATTCTATTGCGCTGAAATTTTTCCATTGATTGGTTAGACGCGTTTTACTTGGAGGCTGTCGAGTTCGACTGGTGTTTCGCGGCCAAACATGTTAACTAACACCTTGAGCTTACCCTTTTGGGCATCGATTTCGTTGATAGTACCGTCGAATCCCTTGAATGGGCCGTCGATAATGTTGACCACCTCGCCAATGGCATAGTCAATCTTGTGTTTAGGCTGGTCGAGCCCCATACGCTTCTGAATCTTCTCGATTTCTTCTGGGTCAACAGGGGTTGGCTCGATGCCGGTGCCAACAAACCCCGTAACCGATGGCGTGTTGCGCACAATAAACCACGCATCTTCGGTAAGCTTCATTTGCACGAGTACATAGCCCTGAAAGATGCGCTTTTCGACAATTTTGCGCTTGCCGTTTTTGATTTCGATTTGCTTCTCTTTGGGAACGAGTGCGGTGAAAATCTTATCCTTCATGTCAAGTGATTCGGCACGTTGCCGGATGCTCTCGGCCACCTTTTCCTCGTACCCACTGTAGGTGTGGATGGCGTACCACTGCTTGGTGGTGTCGTATCGTTTGTTGGTCATAATTTGGTGTACTCCTTTGCCGTAAGCCGTTATTTCAGTAGGAACTGTTTAAATAATTTGTCGAGCAGAAAATCGGTAAGTGCAATGAGCAGGCCAAACACGATTGAGAATATAATAACAGCGCTGGTCAAGCGACGGCTTTCTTTAAAGGTGGGCCATGTAACCTGACGTAGCTCCTTCCAGCTACTCATAACATAGCGGATGCCGAGTAGTTTGCCTATAAAACGAACAGCGCGCAATGCAAAGAACCATCTAATGGCGTGGCCTATATGACGAAGGGGGAACCGGTGCGTCAACCATGCAAGTCCCTTCCAGGATGCTCGCACTGGCCAGAAAAAACCTGACCAAAAGGCTGCAGCCAGACTTTCTGACTCGTTGGCGGTTTGGTTCTTATGAACTTTTTTTGCTGATTTTGCCACGTATTTCTCCTTGTCACTTAGGACCTGTAGCGCATACTCTTGACACTAAAAAAGCCTACTTATATTTGTAGGCCATTCATGTCAAGCCTATCAATAGCTGTAAGTAAAGTCAAGTAACATTTAGCTTGTGGTATAGTGTTGCTATGAGCATTTGGCATGGGGTGCTGTTTGCCGGCCTGGGTCTAGAGGCGGTACTATGTACAACAAACACTATTTGGCTATTTGAATCAAAATTCTTTCGCTGGATAGTTGTACTGCTTTGTATTGGGTTGCTCGGCAGCGGTACGATTGGTCTTATAGTAAATCATTGGCAACTATGGCTCCTACCGGGGATAGTTGTGGGCTACAAGATTATCAATTTATATCGCATTATTGATTGGCGGCTTCATAGGAATCACCTGAGACAACAAACTGCCTCGGCGTTTGGGTGGTTGCTGGGTATTCAGTTAGTATTATTTGGATCGCTGCTTATGCTGCAACGTACCGGCTTTGAGAAGTCGATGCTTTATGTTGCGTTTATACAGCTGGTAGTGGGCCTGTTCTTATTCCGCTCAACAATAAGAACCTGGCACCATATGCAGGTGCCCGCAGAAATTCCTGGAATTGCTAATAGCGCACTTCCCTCGCTGAGCGTGCTCATACCAGCCCGTAACGAAACTGAAGTACTCTTTGCTGCTCTGACTTCACTGGTGGCGAGTGATTACCCCAAGCTTGAGATAATTGTGCTTGATGATTGCTCGACGAATCGGCGAACAGCGGAAGTCATCAAGCAGTTTGCTCATAGTGGGGTGCGTTTTATTCAGGGGACCGAACCGCCCAAAGGCTGGCTGGCCAAAAATTATGCTTACGAAAGGCTTCGCCAAGAGGCGGCAGGTGAAATACTACTCTTTTGCTGTGCTGATACGGTGTTTTCCCCTTATACCTTACGTCATCTGGTCGAGGTACTTCAGTTTAAGAAACGAGTAATGATAAGTGTATTGCCAGAGCGCGATAGCAATGCTCTGCGCTCGATTAATGTACTTCAAGCCATGCGATACTACTGGGAGCTAGCACTTCCCCGAAGACTGTTTAAGCGTCCGCCTGTATTGAGTTCGGCCTGGCTCATCCAAAAGACAGCTCTTGAGGCCTACGGAGGGTTTGGCTCAGTGGCAAACTCGGTGTCGCCCGAGGCTAGCTTTGCCCGTAAAGCGGTGGTGTCTGACGCTTACTCATTTATACGCAGCGATGGAGGCTTAGGCCTTCTTACTCAAAAGTCTACTGATGAGCAGTTTGCAACCTCACTTCGCATTCGCTATCCCCAGCTCCACAAACGAATCGAACTCGTATGCTTAACGACGGTGTTTGAGGCCTTGTTTCTTATTTTGCCCTTTGTTTTATTGGTGATAAGTATCGTATCAGGCCAAAGCTGGCTTTGTGTTGTTGGGTTTGGGCTGGCTAGCCTTACGATTATAGGTACTTACTACGTTGCCTCTGTCTTGACTCGATTGTCAGAGCCAGTAGTTGGAGTTTTAAGCACAGTAGTCGGCTTTGTAATGGATATTGTAGTTTTGCATGTTTCAATGTGGCGCTACGAATTCGGAACCGTCATTTGGAAAGACAGAAATATTTGCTTGCCAGTTATGCATGTTGTCGCACGGTCTAATCAAGAAAAATAAAAAAGTATTAGGTGGTTTAACGCGATTTTGTCTCTAATGAACTGCCCATACTGGGGATAGTAATGGTAAAGACCGAGCCTTTATTGAGTTCGCTTTCTATATCTATTGTGGCACGCAAAAGCCGAGCTAGCTTCATGGTGACGTATAAGCCAAGCCCGGTACCGCTAGTAGCGCGGGTGCGGAAGTCTTCGGACCGAAAAAATTTGTCAAAAACTCGCTCTTTGTCTGGCTTACTAATACCGATACCAGTGTCCGTAATAAAAAACTTGACCCCATTAGTACTCTGGCGCGCGCTGAGTCGTACGCTGCCTGATTCGGTGTATTTGATAGCATTGGTAATAAAATTTTGCAGCACCTCTCTAACGTACAGCTTACTCGAGTTAAGAACTTCAAGGTGTGGGTCTAGATCTAAATGAAACTTAAGGTCCTTTTTTTGAGCCTCAGGCAAGTAGGTGGCCACAAGCTCTTTGCAAAGTTCATGGACATTTATAGCTTCAGCCTCTATGTGTAAGGTGCCGCGTTCTGCTCGACTAAGTGTAGATAGGTCGTTAATCATTCCGGCCAAAAACAACACTTGTTCGTGTGCTACATGCAGTGCATTCACAATTTGTTCAAGGCTGGCACCTTTTTGGCTCATAAACTCCGCATTGCTTATGTTGCCCTCAGCAATAGCAATCGGTGTGCGTAATTCGTGACTTACCACACTAATAAATTCATCTCGTTCTTCTTCAAGCGACTTCTCACGTGTAATATCGCGCAGTAGTATGACATAGCCACTTTCGCCAGCTTCTCCGTAGCCGAGTCGCACTGGTGCGATGGACACATACATATTAGCAACACTACCATCATCATAGTGCAACAAGGTGTCGCGTGACGTGGTGGGAATGCTAACATTCTTAACAAGATTGGTGACATTTACGGCTTGAGTATTTTGGTCAAAAAGATGAAGAATTGATTTGAGTGATTTGCCACGCAGTGAACCATTGACATCAAGTATGTTAAGCGCAGCTCCGTTATAAAGTACCACTTTTAAGTCTTCATCAACGGCAATAACAGCATCAGCCATACTGCTTATGAGGCTGGTGAGGCGCTCATGCTCAAGCTGGGCGGTGGCAAGCGTTTCTTGTTGCGCGCTCATATCTGTACTGTAGTATGCCACAAAACGAGGCTAAGCTCTAGCGTTTTGTGGAGTGACTGCTGGCGGAATATTCTTTAGTCTACGTCGCAGATCTTTGGAGGCTGGAAGCAGCTCACAACAAAAGTCCCAAAACGCTGCACTATGGTTCATATGTTTCGTATGTGCGAGCTCATGTACAATAACATAATCTATAAGTTCCCATGGCAGCTGTATGAGATACAGATTTAGAACAATATTTTTTTGATTGTCGCAGCTTCCCCAGCGACCGGTTAGCTGTTTGATTGCCACACTCTTAAAGACTAAACCGTGACGTTCCGCCGTAAGACGCAGTCGGAGGGGCAAAATTTGAGCAGCTTCTTTGCGAAGCGCACGAACGGCACCACGATGCGCACGATTTTGTACGGCCGGATTATCATTCGTTTCATTGCCATCGAGTCCGACAATAATTTGACTGTTAGTAACACGAACATCTGGCATCTTGTTTGGGGTGACTTTCTTGAACAATACCGTGTGAAGCTTGCCAATCTTGTCACCACTCCTTAAAAGAGCAGTCTGTTGCGTAGGCTGCTGTCGTTTAAGCCAGTCAATATTACTCGCAATAAATTGTTGAATAGTCCTCTGACTTGTCCAAGGAGGCACGCTGAGTCTGATATTATTTGGTTTTACCGACAAACGTAGCGATCGACTCGCTTTACTCTTAACAACAGTAATTTTACCAACTTCGGGCACGACCACTATGCTTGCGCTCATGTTATCGAATCGAAATATTGCGTCTAGAAAAATCAACACGGCCAGCGGTAGGATTGGGGACTAAATTTATAAGCCCCGGTTTGCTCAGGCCGTCATTGGCAGTATGGGTGTCGATAAGACGTTTTTCGCGTAAATAGCGAAAAATAGCATTCTTTTGGGTGTTAAACACATGCTTACCGCTTAGTACAATGCATGGCTCATTGAGTTCGGGGTTTTGCATAGCGCCAAGTTGTTGCTTAAAGCCTTCAAGAGAAGTTTCTTGAGCAAAACGATCGTCAGTTTTACGCCGGTCACGATTGGAGGCACGGGTATATGCTGTGTCTGGGTCAATCTGTAGCCACACAAGCACGGGTTCTACCCCCATACGATTAGCCATATTTCGCAGTGCGCGACGCTGGGAAAGACGAAGCGCATTTACATCAAACACAACGCTGACGCCTGCCTTAAGGAACTCTTGAGTCATGTAGGTCATTAGGCTGGCAACAATATGGTTTTCTTGTTTAGTATAGGTAGGATTTTCAAATAATTCAGCACGGATTCTGTCGCCCTGAACAACTGCGGCAGACAGCTGTTCGGTTAGTTGTCGCGCTAAAAACGACTTACCCGAACCAGGCATACCATAGAACATAAAAAGCAGTGGCTTTGTTGGAACAGTTTTACCCATCTCCTTATATGTATATCAAATATCGCTCGCCAAGGCAACGCAGTTATCTGGCGGTAGCGTGCTGCTTGGACTTGTTTTTTTGCCAAAAACTCGCTACCATAGCATGGTTGACGATGCGAAAAGACATACTTTGTCTAGAACAATGCAAACAATAACGAACTTTGACAATATGCGGACGTGGCGGAATTGGTAGACGCGCTACTTTGAGGTGGTAGTCCTGCAAGGGGTGGAGGTTCAAGTCCTCTCGTCCGCACCAAATCATACGCTGTATGGGTGATTAGCTCAGTTGGCTAGAGCATCTCGTTTACACCGAGAGGGTCGGGGGTTCGAGTCCCTCATCACCCACCAAACAAAGAGTCCACTGTAAAGTGGGCTTTTTGTTTGGTATGGCTCTGAGACTCGAACGCCCGACGCCAAAGGGTCGGGGTGAAAGCCGCCTGTGGCGGGTTGCAAGGGAATCTTCCGGGGCAAGCTTAGCTTGCCGCAGCGAAGTTCCGGGCCTGCCAGAGGTAGGTCGAGTCCCTCATCACCCACCAAACAAAGAGTCCACTGTAAAGTGGGCCTTTTGTTTGGACGTATAGAACAGCTAAACGTTGTTAAGGGGGAATGTTTACGAGCAATTAGCTACGGGGCATGTGCCCATATATACGGTCTAGGCTATAGTGAGTTTTAACGAGTGGCCTGACTTGGTCAAAGGTGACACCTATTTTAACCCCAGGGTTAAAGAAATTATAAGGGTCAAAGAGTGTTTTAACCTGTTTGAATATCGCATTCACTTCGTCCCCGTACTGCACAGCTAGTAGGGGCCCTCGCAAGCGACCATCATTACGGCTGGCCGAATTACTCCCGCGGTATTTCAGTATAAGTTGTTGATACTGCTCAAGGAGCCGAAACGCCCTTTGCCTATCGCCGAGAGAATCGATATCTAGAAATGGATAAGCATGAATATTACCCTCACCAACCGAGCCCCATAGAGCCACCTGCAGCCTACTTGCGGCAAAAAGGGCATATACATCGGTTATAAACGCAGCGAGGTGTGGTAATGGCACAATGCCGTCATCAATAAGTGGAATTGGCTTAACCCGTTCTTCGCTGTGAGCGAGTACTGTTGATGAGGCGTGCCGAATCTTCCAGAGTTTGCCTTGTTCTTGTGCGTCGTGGGCTTCAGTAATTTTGGTCGCAAGGTTGGTAATTGCTTTCACAACACCTTTTACTGCTTTTTTACGGTGTCGTTCAGTCGAATCGTCGAACTCTATAAACAGTAACGCGTTCGGAAAGGTACCCGTAAAGGCAGTCTTCAGCAGGTTTGGGTTAATTCTACTCACTAGCTGTAGCAAGTTACCATCGACCATTTCGACCGCACTCGGCTGCACCTTGGCATTCTGCAGCCATTGCACCGCCTCGCTGAGCGCAGCGATAGAGTCAAAAGAAGCCATAATCATAGTAGATTCAGGATTGTATTCGGCAGTGTCGAGTGTGATTTCGGTAATAACCCCAAGCGTACCCTGAGAGCCAACAAACAGTGGAGTGAGGTCAAAACTACCATTTTGATGCTTGATATCTGCCAAATTGTATCCTGCTGAATTACGGGGCACACTTCGCGACATCTTGGTAATGTGTGACTTGTTTTCTTCAAGAATTTTATCGAGCGTGCGGTACACTTCGCCTTCAAATGTTGTTAATCCTAATTTGCGATTGAGTTCGCGTTTGCTAAGACGCTTGGTAGTTATAACCTCCCCGTTTGCAAGTATTACCCGTAGACCTTGAGTAAAGGCGCCAACAGGGCCGTATTTATATGATTTAGGACCCGATGCATTATTGGCGACAGCTCCTCCCACCGTACTGTATTCGCCACTACTAGGGTATGGGGGGACAAATCGTTCGTGGGTATGAAGTGCTTGCTGCAGACGTCCAAAATTTATTCCTGGCTCGACAACTGTGGCACCTGTTTTAAGGTCAAGCTCAACAATTCGGTGCATGTGTGCAGGAAACGACAAAATAATCCCCTCTCCTATGGCAGCCCCAGAAGTATCGGTGCCGGCACCACGACTTGTAATAGGCACTACTCGCCCGCGCTCGGCGAGCTGCCAGGCGAACCGCACTGTCTTGCGAATATCATGCTCGTTGCGAGGGTAGACCACCATACTTGGTGCAACCGAAAAAATACTGTGATCGGTTGCAAAGTGTTTGCGAACTTCTATGCTGGTCGTGACCTCACCCAGTAGATGTTCCTGTAGATAATGTGCTATTTTACTCACAATGCCCTCTGTTTTTAGCTAGTTCTTCTACGCACAATACTACCATAAACGCTTATGTTTCGGTAGCATTCCATCTTGTTTTTTGGATTAGACGAGACTATTCGAGACAATCAAAAGCTGCACATAGCAGGCGTCTTCCCTTGCGCGTTGCCAAAGGCGAATGCGGAACGCCCTCGATAACTCTGACCGGAACAGAAATACCTACTTCCTTTAGCTGTGTTTTAATTTCGGTTGGTGGGAATATTTTGTCATTGCTCCCTGAAACAATCCAGAGGTTTTTACACAGAGACTGCAACTTTGCCAGCTCAGGCAGTGAGCTGTGCGCCAGCCCGCTGCCATACTGCTCCCGAGCTATCGATGTACGAAAATCTACCAGTCGGCTGAGTTGCCGGTGACTGTAGCGGAGACGTTTATCAAGTAGTAAATCTGCTAGCTGGTAGCGTCCGTTGCGCATCACTCGCCTAAAAAATGCCTGGACACGCTGCTCTTTAGTGCCGGCGAAGGTGCTATAGTTTAGTCCAAGTGGCTGAACCAATACCAGGGCACGTGGATAGGGTGTAAACTTTTTTCGTGCAAACACCTGTATGATACCCGGCACAGCTTGAGATTCTGCGATGATATTGAACTGCTTTACTTGGTAATTCTGGATGATGTGATTGAGCGCCTGAACAGTATATTCACGCATAAATGCCAGTATATCGCTGCCGTCAGCTTTGGCCAGCCAGTGGGGCGCTCCCTGTAGCACTGCTGTATTTGGCGGGCAATGTTCAGCCACCCAGCGTGGTAGCTCTCCAATCTGAACTGTCCCGAGGAATACTACCGTAGTAAGCCGCACACTTTTGCTCGTTACCCATAAGCTACAGGGTATAGCCTGACCATCATATTGATATGTGAATTCTCTACACTCCATCGCTACGTACTATAGCAGGATGAGGGTACTTAGTTCTACTCGCGAAACCTATTGCGGATTCTGTCTGCTTGCACCACTCAGCATTGGCGCTTACAGGATGGTGAGTGAAGAACAACTACCAGCATTTTGCCAAGCTTATCACGAGAAATAGAGTGCTTATCGTATGTTTCAGCATCAACTGCGTGCCCCTTGTTGGGGAATACTCGGACTCAAGTAGACTGCTTCAAGTCTACCGCTTCACTCAGGTCTCATCTAGGCGAAAGTATGTCCATACGCACAAGGCTAAGGTTTTCCTTGAGCTCAACAAAGCCATTTAAGACAACCCTGCCGATACAATCATCATAGTACAGCTTACCGAGGGTAAGTTCGCTGTCATAGTCGATAAAATGGTCTGACATTGAAGGCTCTAATTCGGGAACAAGACTAAACATGAGTTATTGAGTTTGTCGGCTTTATACAGAGGATTCTTGGGGTAAGTATAGATGTCTAGTGTACGGCTCCAGCTACCGCTAGATTCTGACTGAACCCATCACGAAGACGATTATACCCAAAGCCACCAACTATAACTACATCTGGATTACTGCGCAACGAATCAACCGCCATTTGCATTTTTTCACCTGATTCTGGGCTGGTCATATACGTACTTCTAAATTTGAGAATTATAACATCACAAATTAAACCGTAATACAAGAACCAACTCTATACCCTAACTGTTGTTTGACTATGCGCAAAATGCAGCCTAGCCCAGAGCTTCAAATCTGCCATCACCCCAAACAAAAAGCCGACATGTAGTCGACTCATTGTTTGGTGCACCTGATGACAGGTGTCTTGAAACTTTAGAGAGTATATGTGACTGGCTACTAAGCAGTCCAGATATTGACTGGGTTTTACAGCTTAGAAATGCTTCTCTATCTATGTTCATACCACAGTATCATCTCTGATAAGTGCGTGTTATTACACTCACTAGAAAACGTTTGAACCTAAGATGTGATTTTAGAAACTACTGCTTTTAACTAAATACTGACTTTGGCGAGTCGGCTATGGCTTAGTGCTTCCTGGACTTGTTCATCATCCAGGAGTTGCTCGGCAGCTTGCAACATTTCGTGCAGGTAAGTCTCAGCATCATCAGTAGCTTCAAACTTAGAGCGTTGTTTGGCTATCTTATCTGCAAGTTCGGGGTGACCAGCATACCGCTCGGCTAGTTTTGTTAGTGCGAACTTGTTAAGGCTACCACCAAACCGTGAGTAGAGCGCACTTCCATCAGCCCCAAGGCCATCAATGCCTTCCCACTTCCAAGTCAGTGAAATGCCAGTCTGGTCTTCAATATCGCTCTTCGAACCCCAGCCCCGTACAGAGTAGCTATACAGTTCAACTGCTTTACCTGGATTGATTTGTGCAAGAGCAAGCTGCTGTGCAATAGCGATACCAGCAGCGACCTTGGTCTTTACGGCGTCAGACTGATTACCAGCAACAACTGCGGCTTCACGCAGTATGTCATTGTATGCGATCTGTAGGTCTTTGAATGAAACGCCCTGTTGCATTAGTGCCTCAACGGCAGTGCCAGCTAGATGATTATCAACAGTTGCTTCAAAATCAATCCAATCTTCGTTGGTATGTACAAAGCCCTTTACTGTCCCGTCTTCCAAGTTACCGGCAAATCCGTCTTCTTGATGGTCTTTAATTGGCCGTGCTGCCCCATCTGGATAGTCAACAGCATATACATCACCGTTGGGGTATTTAATTGTGTGGTTACGTGAGCCGGTACCACCGGCAAGATAAGCAACAGGGGCAAGTGTTGGTACGCCCTTATCTGGGCGAGGGTTCATATAGCTTGGGTATACTAATACGTCTGCTGTTGTTACCTCTGGTGTAAACTTATCAAGCAAAACACCGTCTTCAAGCATTGTTAGCCACTGTTCGCCATGATTGGCTGCTACGTTCCTGTCTGAAGCCCTTAGGTCTTTGATGCCCATTTTTAACGCACGCATAGTCAGAAATAGAACATCTGTACCAAACTCTTCATCAAGCACTTCTTCAATGTGTGCATCTGAAACTGTGACCGTACTATCACTAAGGTCACGATAACTTGCTTCGGCTGCGTAGCGCACTAAGTGCCCGAGGTGTTTAGTGGCTATGGCGAGCTGTAAGGCATTTTGCCACTCGCCAGCAGTGTACTGTTCACGGATTGCGTCTACTACACGACGTGCCTGACTGCCGCTTACATTCGAAAGGTCAATGCCGCTGGATAAGATGGCATTAGCGGATACATTAACTAAGCTATCAACTTTTGTGCGAGAGAAATCACCAGCAGCTTTTACTTCTGCGTCTAGGAAAAGAGTTCTTGAAAATAAGCGTGGGTCAACTGCCGTATTTGCGTCACGACCCTCAATGTAGCCCTTTACGTACACAGCGTCTTGCCATGGCTGCGTTAACTTGCCGGAACTGGGACGATATTCGCTTAGAACTGGTTCTTGCTCGCCATAGGCTAAGAAGCTAGATGAACCAAGAACTGCTCCTGTAACATCTTGGTCAAACCACGTGTTACCACCACGCTGAATACCAAGAGTAACACCATGACCGATAGTGTCTTCAATTGCACTCCGTATTTCGTTTAAAGGCGTATCAATAGCAGCCCTACCGTTTAGGTCTACTTGATATTCTTGTTCACCGGGAAATGCCATTTAAAGCCCCTTATACATAAAACTTAAGTAAATATTAACACAAGATGAGTGTTTTTGCAATAGGTAAATCAGCCTCCTTCAAATGTCGCACAATAAGCATTGTAAGTCATACCCCAACAGGGGTAAGAGTCGTTTTTTAGCGACATAGGTGCTTGTCAAGTGCTAGTGTTATTTTCGCCCCCCCTGTTATTTTACTTATTATACAATAATAGGATTTCTAAGATATTGAAACTTTAGTCTAGCATTCCATTACTCTTATGGGATAAAATATGGCGTAACTATGATTAACCAAGCAACTCACGAAACTACTTCTTCTCCTGAGCAACTACCAAATGGTTATTCGCTGTCCGATTTTAACCAATTAACGCCCGAACAGCAGTCTGCCTATGAGCAATCCATGCGATTGTTACTTGAACCACTGTATGGCTCACAGGACGAAGCGTTGGATAAAATCCGTAGAGCAGAAGACAGGCAGGCAGATGTAGTACTAGACGATAGCGGTGAGCCTTGTGCAACGCTGGTCTACAAGAAAGGCTTGGTGTCAGAAGTTCACTGGGATATGCGTAATGGAGATACCGTAAGGACTGATGAAGCATTTGAAGTAAAAACACTAGCTATATTCCACCCCGATAAAGACGGCGGAAAGGGCTTGGGGTCTTGGCTTGTCGCTAGGGCGGAGACGCTTGCTAGGGTTGCAAATGCAAAAGGCATAGTTCTAACCGTTACTGACGAGTCAAAAGCAAAGGACTTCTTTACTCACCAACAAGCTTATGGCTGGGCATTATATAAGACCGATAAAACACCAGAAACATCAGGGCATTTACTATATAAGTCGCTAGAGGCTGGTGGAATAGACGGGTCGGGTAGTTGGTTTAATTAACTATTCGTCTAACAAAGAAATTATCTGATAACCGTACTCGTCTATTTGTTCCTTAGTCCAAAAATCTAAACCTTTGGTTTTTCCCACGTATCCTACCTTACGACTCAAACTACGACCTGTTGGTTCTTTGGTATGTGGGTCAACTTCAGTCAGGACAAGCGTATCGCCTTCATTGCATTCCCAGTCTGCTAAACGAAGTTCGTATGTCTTTTGCCTTGCATTATTTTCTCAAAGTATTCGGGCAGTATTTTCTTCTCAACGGTATTGCTCATTTTAATATATTAACAGAGATAATCAGCAAGTTCCACAGGGATGGGTATTTACTCATAAAAGTTCCGAAAGCCCATCCTAGACGCTCCAGAGAGCCTGCAGAGGGTGTCCAACGGTTCATTATATGTACTAGCTTTTGCACTAGGTATCTTTCCCGAATTTTTTTCTGAACCTTTACCAGCTAACGCCATTTACTCACATTATCTCTGATACTTTCTGTACTCTAAAATAAGTGAAATCGTAGCAAAAACATGAGAGTTTTCTAGGTTAGTGTAAAAAAACTAAACATAACCTTATTCTGGTTTTCTATAGCATTTATGACCATTTTTTCTGCCAGCCGATGGGCAGATATTCAGGGTAGAATGTTTCGAGTACAAAATAGTACGCATCTCCGAAGTTTTCAGGATATTCGGCGAGAGCTTGCTTTAACTCTGCGACACTGAACCGTTCGATAGATACCGACTCTTCATTTAATACAATCGGGTCATTGGTAGATATTTCGTAAACCACAAAGAGGTGATTCTCGTCTCGCCCTATGACTTGACGATGAAATTGAGCATCGCCAACGTGCTTATAAGTTATGTTGCGTGTGCCAATTTCTTCCTCTGACTCTCTCAATAGTGCATCTAGCACTGTTTCGCCAGCCTGAACGTGGCCGCCGACTGGAGCGACTAGCTGCCCAGCGTCTTGACGGTCTGAAGCTTGCTTTACTAGTGCCCAGTTGTCGCCGTATTTCAGATAACCGATAACGGTCTTATGCAACCAACCGCGTTTATGGGCTTCGGTCTTTAGGGCTTGCTTCTTAACATTGCCTTGCTCATCGACAATATCGACTTGCTCTTCATCCATACTAATTGTCTCCCGCTAGTCTAAACCAGTTCATAAACTCAACATATGTTGCAAAAGCGATGTGGGGAGGTACTTCTAGCGACATCATTTGTTCTGGGCTATAACGTGTTCCAATTGCACAGACAAATAGTCCAGCCGCCCGTGCGGCCATAATGCCCCGAGGGTCATCTTCGAACACGCACACCTTCATCCTGTCCTCTTCAGGAAGCCCAAGCGAAGCAAACGCTAAATTGAATACTTCAGGGTTTGGTTTTGGATGTGTAATTGACTCTTTTGTTTTAATCCTCTGGTCAGGAAATAGGCTTGCTAGCCCTGTTTTGCCGAGAAACAAATCCACGTCTCTCCGTATTGCTGTGCTCGCAATTGCGAGCTTGTTTTCAATACCACTAGCTGCTAGCTTTTGTACAAAATTGACCGCTCCAGGTACTTCCTCACCCTCGTCGAGCAATATATCCTTATAAAGCTCATCTTTTCGGCTGACAATTTCTTGCAACAGCATATTGTCTTTGTTAATTACCTCGCTATCGGCTTGGCCTGTCATAATTAAGATATTCCAGACTGCGGCCTCAAGGGTATGCACAGGAGCACTCATAAACGCCTCAAGGTTGTCCTCAACAGATAAATTCTTAAGAGAGTCAATATTATGCCGTTCACCAGCCTCACGAGCAGCTGCCAATCTAGCACGCTCGTGTAAACCGTGGCCTGGATTACCTGGCTTGTTATCAAGGAGCGTATCATCGACATCAAAAATAGCTCCCCTAATATCGAAATCTATTTGCGGAACACTCATAGACGCTATTATATAATAATCAGAGATGACAGACGAGCGTAAACGATGGTTTGATAAAAACGGTATGGAGCGAGTAGAGCCAGACCCGAGGTGGGAAAATCCAGACTATGAGCCTGTCGAACAACCACGCCCTGATGACATAGTCTATAGGCTGGACTATGATAGCGACCTACGCTATCTCAAGCTCAACACTTTTGTCGTTCAGACGTTCCAGTTCGAGAGCAACTCCGACAAAGTATTCGGTGAGCTGTTCAAGCAAAAGGAAGATGTTAAAACAATCACTGTTCATAGTCCTGCTAAAGCCGATGTAATCGTCAACAATATCGCTATGCCGATAAAACTACGTAACGCTATGTTCACGACAGGCAGTAAGGGTAATCGGTTGCAGGTAAATACCGTTATTACAAGAGAGCGAGCCACAAAATTCTCTATTAACAAGCAAGAAATCGACGATTACATAACCAAAAGCCGAGATACGCACTACAGACTACGAGACGCCAATAAACGTAAATAAATAGCTCTGTATTCACGACAGCCTAGGTCTCATTTGCGACGATGGGCGTATGGAAATGCTAACAGTCGACAAGCAAGAAGTTCGCATCTGTTTCGAGTATGCAACCAATCACGGCTTACACGTGGTTAAAATTATCCGAGAGGAAAAATCTGCCAAGAAGTCGGCTCAAGAAAACCCCAAACTACGTCCACAGTTTATGGAAATGCTCAAAGGTTTCCCGACGCAATACGATGGGCTTTTGTCGTATCACCCAGACCGTGTGGCTCGTAATATGCGAGATGCTGGCGTTATTATCGATATGCTTAATCCAGACAAGGCCTTGATTAAGAATATGGCCTTTCCGACCGTTCAGTACGCCACAATGGGGCTATGCTCGCAATGACCAAACTAACCTTTATGAGCCTGATGATAATTTCCAGTATGTTCAGCGAGCGTGGTTTATGCGAGCCGAGGGTGAACGTATCAAAGATATTGTTAAGTACTTACGAAGCCACGACGTGCACCGTATGACCAAGATTACTCGTACCAATAAGAAGATTAGAAAAATCAGCCCAAGCGAAACCAGTTTAACTAAAATGTTTGCCAAGAGTATTCACTACGGCATACTCGTGCAATCAGGCCAAGAAGTAGACCTTCGTACATTCACGCACTTTACACCAATGATTGACGAGGAAACCTACAACAGAGTTCAGGCTATATCATATCAACGCTCTCGGCTAAAGCCGAAGTCTAGCAAGAAGGGTATCTTTTATGCTTTTAGGCATATGGTATTCTGCGGCTTCTGTCATAGTGATACGCCAATGGTTGTCGACAAAAACAGGAGCGCAGGTGGTGGGTACGGCCTTACCTATCGCTGCGACAACGAGAACTGTCAACGACAAGTAAAGAGCGTCCGAGCAAGCTACATTCTTGATGGTCTATACGAAACCCTCAAGACCCTAAAGTTCACCGATAAAGAATATAGCCAGTACAGTAAGCGGCTCGACGAGTTGACCAGCAACAAGCTCGAAGAACTCCGTGAAGAACGTCGTAGTCTTAATTGTGTTAAATCAACCAAGACCAAAGAGCGAGATGACTGGTCTCGTAAACTACGTGATATGAATAGTAGCAGCCCAGCCTACGCAGTCATCGAGCAAGATATTGTTGATAACCAAAATGACATCATAGATATCGATGGCAAGGTAGCCGAAATAACCTCAAAACTGCAAAACTCTGAAAAGATTAAGATGACCAAGGGTGAGTTTTTGAACTTGGCAAGTACAGTGTATGACAAGATGTTAGCGGGTTCACCAGTCGAAAAAGACATTCTGCTACGGAAAATGTGTTTGAACCTGTCCGTAAATGACGAAAGGACTCCTTCCTTTATCTGGAAAGAGCCCTTTGCCACGGTGTTTGTTAACACCCAATCTTCTTTTGGTGCGAAAGACGCACAGTTCTTTGAACTACTGAGTAGTATAGCTGACTGGTTATTTTCAAACAATTTAGATGACCTCTTCAAGGTACCAAAAGTTGCGTTTTCGGAAACTCAAAAACAGGGGTTGTTGCAATCGTATGCGTACTAAGTTTGTTATAACGAGAAGACGTTTGAACGATTAGCCTAAGTACTGACTAAGCTCGGGTAAAGTTATAGTTTGACTGTCTCTATCAAGTTCCTCTGGGGATAATATACCGATACCAGCTTCAGGTTGCAGAGTGTAGATTGTTATATGTGTAGGCTGTGTCGGTATTTCGAGGCTAAACTTATCCCTAAGCTTATCAAATAGCACTTCCACTCCCAAAACATTGACCATAGCAACTACGGTCTCACGCTCATCACGCTTGACGTAACGCAGCTCGCCAGTGAGCTCATAGTTCGATAGTGGCACATCCTTTTGAGTTTCTAAGAAAAACTGTACTAAATCGTCTTCGTTTATGCTGATATTGCTCTCGTTTATGAGTGGTACAAGGTTTTTGAGTGCCATCAAAGATATGTGAAACTCACCTTTTCTTGTAAGCGTCTTGCCGTTGACGGTGATAGTGTCTGGTAGTTCAGCAAGGTCTTTGATAATTAGCGAAATATAGCCATTATCGTGATTGTGATGAGGTGTAATCATTGTGAAGTTCATCTTACTCTACCGCATTCCCTTTATCTAAAATATTGTGCCTGCTCGTAAAGCGTAGGTAGTAGCCAAATGGGTCTGTACATCGGAAATCCTTCAAACCCCACGGCTGCTCAATAAGAGGTTCTACAACATTGGCGACATCTTTGACCTCATTGTAAAATGCTTCGATGTCGCTTACTAGCAATACAACTTCCACCCCATATCCTCTGGTGGTGTCGTTTGGAAATCGCTTGAAATAAGGCTGGTCGTAAATTGCATCGTTGCCACCCCAAAAACAGAGGGTGTTGCCGTCTTTTTCTAGAACCATATAGCCCTTTGCATCTTCTGGTTTACGCTCCCAGACAATCGAAAAACCAAGCTTGCCGTAGTAGCTTTTTACTTGCTCAAAATCTGGAACGTGAAGTTCTATTTGGATATGGTTTAGGGCAATATCGCTATCTTCCATTTGCAACCCTTATTTTGCTGAAATTTTTGCCTTTGATACCTAAATCGACACCTTGCCAATTGAACCGCAACTCTTCGAGTTGCTTTGGGGTAACTATAAAGTCTTTATAGGCCTCGCCAGCTTGTTCAAGCACACCCACACCAGCCCAGAATTTTGCTATGGAGTATTTGGTACTGCCTGTAGCAATGAGCCCCTCAAATGGTGTCGGGCAAGTGGGAATAATGGTTTCGTCCATCAAATAAGGAGTGAGTGTTTTTGTGGCAAATATAGCTTGGTGCTCAAGTTCAACCTTTTCTCGCCATTCTGGGTCGTCACCCTGTCCGTCCCTGAGCCTAACATTGAGCTCAGTGGCTACTCTCTGAACATCGGACATCTCAGGGAGTTTCCCGCCATTTTCAGAGAGCATCTTAGCTTTTGCCTCTTCAATTTCAGTATCATATTGGCTGATATCTTCGTACTCTTCGGCTTGGCGTTTATAGGTGAACATCACTCTCTCAGGTAAGTACTTACTAAACCAGTCTATGAGCTCACGGAACGTCTTAGAATATTGGTCGGTCTCTGAACGAGGAATATTGTTGAGACGCTCCACGGAAACATCTTGAGAGTAGTACTCAAACTCTGCACCGTGCTCATAAACAGAGGCTATCGTTTTCATCCAGCGTGCAAAGTAGATGAGATTGAATAGTTCAGCCCAATCCACCTCAGGGGCTTCGTCGAATCGCCAAAGCTTGTTACCACCAAACAGGAGACCTACTTTTACAGGTTTATTATTTGCCACTGCAAAGTGGATAGCCTTTTTGCAGAGCTCTATTGCTGTGTCATCCGCCTTGTTCTTACGAAACTTCTTAGAAAGTACCTTTGATAGGATTACCTCTTCTAGATTATTTGGGGCAACTTCTTGCAGTGGCTCGGACGTACTGAGCTCGTCTAGCTTCGATTGTATGTAGTCTTGTGCTGTCATAATCAAATTGGAGATGCGAGGTAGGCACGACACTACCGTAAATAGCTTTGCAAGCTACTACCTGTTCTCGGTCATCGCATCAAGATTATTATACAACGTTTCGACCTACCCCCCTACCTATTGGCAGGTGAATTTTAGAGGACAATGCAAACGCACTACTAACCTAAATTATCGTGGACGAGCAAAATTGGTTTGTTTCCCTTATGCCCAACAAAGTAGGGTTGATATAGAACAGGGGTCAACAAAATTGTTTTCCCCCAACAAACAACAACCACTAACAGGGGTGTTGTTGTTCGCAATAATAATTGTTAGCTAACTATCGACCCTGCTCGTTACGAACACTTGTATTCGCAAAGCCCCGCTTTGCCATCGCCTCATCAAACGTCTTGTCCATATACAACATATCGCCAATCTAGCCGAGGAAGAAGTAGTTGGCTGATACGCTTCGCCAGAAAGCACCCTTTGCATTGCCAAGATACCAACGGTTAATCGGCAAGATAAAGCTACAAGCTGTTAGTATTTTATATGTTTTGCGGTCTTTCACGATAGACACTCCTTGCTTGGTTGGTTTGTCCTCAGGAGTGCCAAATAATAAAGGACACCGTGAGGTGTTCTAAGCCTTTGTCACAACAAGCGTCCGCCTGCTGTCTACACGGTGCCCTTTTCATAGTCGGACACCGCACGGATATTACCGCTACGGTTTCTTGTTGTGACTTGTAGGCTTAGAACAAGGCTATTATACCATGAAACTGAGCTTGCAAAACTTGAGCCAAAGGTAAAAGACCCTACCAAAATAAAGATGGCGAAAGAAGAGTTTTTGAACCTCGCAAATACAGCGTCTGACAAGATGAGGGCTGGCTCTCCAGTTGAAAAGGATATACTAGCCAGAAAAATGCTTTTGAACCTAACCTTAGATAACAAAAAACCCCTTCCTTTATCTGGAAAGAGCCCTTTGCCACGGTGTTTGTTAACACCCAATCTTCTTCTGGTGCACCAAACGCTCATGCGTTTGAACTGCTAAACAGCATAGCTGAGTGGTTATTCGGCAATCAGGATGAAGGGGTGTTCCGGCTACCCAAAGTTACCGTCTCTGCTCATCAACCATCAATGTTTCAACAAGCATACAGCTACTAAACAAACACAGCCATTGCATACTTGAACCTACCCCCCCGCCACAGAAGAGGCCGTAACTACGAAAGAACAGCGACCACACGCATCCCTCAATTTCTGTGCGTATAAAAATACGTGAGTTTTTTTGGAAAGTACCCCTGTTGCATGAGATTAAATAAATCATTAAAAATGATGCAAGTGATCAAAAATGTGAAATTGAGACATATAATTTAGATAATGAGCAAACGTCCAATCGTCATCAATATCACCGGCATAATCCCCGGAATAGAAGATAGCCATCAGCTGCAGAGTATCCACTCTCTAAATCCATTTATTTTGAGCCTTGGCGATTACTTAGCGCACTCGCTACAAGGGCGTGAACCAATTACAATTGAGTATTTCCAGGATGTTATCAACAAAAGAGCCTGCGACATAGAGGAACTTAAGGCTCTGAGCTTTGAGCCAAACCAGAGAATTGGCGAGTTGATTGCACTCGCTTCATTTGCTGCTGCGGTAAATAAAATCAACGAGCAGCACAAAAATGGGGATACCGATTTTATGCCTGCATGGCAAAAGCCGGGCCAAAATGTGAGTATAGAAAATTTTACAGGTAAAGGAAGCTGGGATGGGTTTATTTATAAGCATGTACCCCTTGGTAAAGAAGATCCTGCCATGGAAGTCGTTATGACCGGCGTAGAAGTTAAATCACTCATGATCAACCCAAAAGCAGAATTCACCGATCTTAACGAACTGCTAGGTGAAAGGATGTCTCAGTTTAGTAAACACTTCCAAATTGAGGGGAGTATTGCCGTAGTGTTAGTGCCGCCATACTCGCGCAAGGCTGATACAAAAATTAGCTTCGACCTTAAGCAGGCTACTGACGATATCAATAAAGGCGCCGGCAAAGTTACTTGTGCTCTGGTTTTTGTTCGTAATGAAACGAAAGATGACATGACTACCATATCGACACTTACATATTTTGTGAGCAAGAATCCAAAAATTGTTAATGGGAATATAGACCATGTAGAAATGGTCAGAGTGCCATTCTGTAAATTCAAAAATACGTGACCTAGCGGCCCTGTTGGTCCCGAAAGCTAGTATTTACAAAGCCTCGTTTTGCCATAGCTTCATCAAAGGTCTTGTCCATATACATTAAGTCCGTAATCCAGCCGAAGAAGAAGTAGTTACAGCTAACACTTCGCCAGAACCAGCCCTCTGCATTACCCAAGTACCAACGATTGATCGGCAGCACAAAACTACATGCGGTTAGTATTTTATATGTCTTTCGGTCTTTCACATTAGCTCCTGTCGTCCGTCGTTCCAGCTGGGCATGTCTGGTTATTTGTCGGTACATCTTTCAGGGCAATTGCTATGTTATCACCGGTTTGGGCGACATCACCCACGATATAGGCATCAAAGCCAAGCCTATCGCTACAGCTGGTCAGATCAGCACCGTCAAAACTATGCGTTAAGTCACGTTTATAGTCTGGCAGGTTTTCATTTACATACTTGGCCGTAACAGTATAGCCCTTAGCCTTCAGGTCCTTGAAGGCCACAAGCGCTTCTTTGCCGGTGTAGTCGGCTTTATTAACAGTCGCAAGTGTGGTGGCCGTTTGCGATGAATTTTTGGTAGATGTGTCGGTCTGCTTCTCGCTATTGCCTGTAGCTAGACCGATAGCTCCCAGTATCACGACTGCCGCAACCCAAAACCACCACTTCTTGAAAATTTGCTTATTTAGTGATTGCTTATTAGCCACGACACACTCCTTTGCGGTTAATGTTTAGCCGCCAGAAGTGTCTTAAATAAAAAGGGACACCGCCAACGGTGTCTAGCCTGTTTTTTCCGCAATAAGTATTCACCTACTGTTTCGGGCGATGCCCCTTTCTAAGGTGAAAACCTAACGGAAAATACCGTGAGGTAGTTATTGCGATTTAAACAAGCTAGACAAGGTCTATTGTAGCACGCATGAGAGAAGGTGGGCTAAAAGCCGCATTCTTGCGTATAATTAACCTATGAACATACGGAAAGTTGAAATCAACAACTTCAGGGGTATAAAGTATTGCAGTTGGTCAATCCCCGATGACCGACGGTTTGTTTGCTTAGTCGGCCCAGGCGATAGCGGGAAGAGCACAATCATCGATGCGATACACCTTGCGCTGAGCGACCGTTGGCGTTTGAGTATAGCGGATACCGACTTTTACAACTGCGATACGGCTCAATCGATTTGCATAAGGGTTGTTGTGGCAAATCTACCAAAAGAGATTCTAAAGGATTCAGCCTTTGGGCTCGCACTTTCTGGCATTGATGCAGATGGCACGCTCTATCAAGACCCTGAAGATAGTCTTGAATCATGTATCATAGTACAGCTTCTAATCGACTCCTCACACGAACCGGTGTGGACTGTCGAGCGACTTGACGGCTCTATCTCGTCAGAGATTAGGTCGAGTCACAGACATTACCTATCTACTTTTAAGGTCGATGAACGCGCAGACGTGCATCTGAGATGGACTTCCACGTCCGCACTCGGCAGATTGTCGAGCGATAGAAATAGCGCAGCAAAGGCAATGGCAAGTGCAGCTCGAGCCGCAAGCAAGGCAATCGCCGAATATGAGGATTCAGCGCTATCAGAGCTAACAAGCAACGTACAAGCAAAGATAAATGAGGCGGGAGGTGGCAGCTTTTCATCGATTCACCCTGGCTTAGATACATCCCTTTCATCCACCAGTGGTAACCTGGCCCTATACGAGTCTGACGTTCCACTCACCAATTACGGTCTAGGTACCCGAAGAATATCAGGACTTGCAGTCCAACAGATTGCAGCTGCAAATAAAGCATTGCTACTGATAGATGAAGTGGAAACCGGACTTGAACCCCATAGATTGGTTAGACTGATCCACTATCTAAAGGATGACGATGCATATTCGCAGATTTTTATGACGACACACTCTCCGGTCGCCGTTGAGCAATCATCTACCGACAACCTAGCGATAGTTAGGGCGAACAACGGATCGGCATCAGTATCATTCCTACCCAACAGCAAAAAAGCTCTTGGTCTACGCCGCCAGCGCCCATCTTCCTTTCTTGCTAATCGAGTTCTTGTTGTTGAAGGAAAAACAGAAGAAGGAATGTTGCTGCACTTCATTGAAAAGTGGGACAAGGAAAGGATTGTAGCGGGACAGCCCGTTGCGGCAGGTGAGGGCTCAATCGTCCAAGACGGCCAGGGAGGCGCTGAGGCGGTAGTACGCGCGCTGTTTATGCATGGACTTGGCTATGAGACGGCTGTTCTTATCGATAACGACGACCGGTCGGTTGATAAGCATGCCACGGCCGCAAGTACAGAACACGTCCCAGTCATTAGGTGGGAGTTAAACAATAACCTTGAGTCTCAGATCGTAAAATCATGTGAAGTAGTCGAGCTCAGCTCTCTACTAACATTGGCAAAAGAAATCCGTGGTGGGGAGCAAGTCGTGCTTCTTGACCTTAGCTCCGCGGGTCTTCCTGAAAGCTGTACGACACTGATGGTCCAGGATTGGATAGATTCGGGAGTCGAACTTGAGTCCGTAAAGAGCATAATCGCAACTGCAGCATCAGAAAAAGCATGGTTCAAGCTAGTAGACAGTGGGCGCGAACTTGGCGCCTGGATTGACGAAAATGCGCATAGTTTCATCGATTCTGTGGTACCCGACACAATCAATATCGCAAGAGATTTTTTGTACCCGACACTAACTGAGGCCGATAAAGATGCCGGCACGACAGAATAGCACACAAGAAGACCTAGAGGCTTTGGCCGCGGCAATACTTGATGAGACACCATGTGCAATTGAAATGCCCGCTGGAACAGGTAAGACTCACCTTTTAGCTAAAGCGGTCGCATTGGCGGCAACTGACGCCAAACGATCTTTGATACTCACGCATACGAATGCAGGCGTTGAGGTGCTCAAAAAACGACTGTCCAAAATGAAGGTGCCATCTTCTCTCTACAAGGTAGATACAATCACGGGATTTGCTTTTTCACTAGCTCGCTCCTATAGCACAATTGGCGAAGTCACAGTACCAGAAATCCCCGATTGGACACAGTCAAACGACTACATCCACGGAGCAGCCAGAGTAGCTAACTCGGTTGCAGCCAAAGAAGTGCTAGGGTGTTCGTATGACTACTTATTCATTGATGAATACCAAGACTGCAGTACGCAGCATCATCAGCTGATACTAACTATAGCTCAAAGCATACCTAAAGCTATTGTGCTTGGCGATCGACTGCAGGGTATATTTGGATTCCGAGGCCAAGCGTTGGTTGATTGGAGAGATGTACTGACATCCTTTCCGCTACTAGCAGTTGAGCACACACCGCATCGGTGGAAGGATTCTAATCCAGAGATGGGCCAATGGCTTCAGGATATTCGCACGCTGATTTATGACGGCAGCGTGATAGATTTGTCTGCAATCCGTATCCCAGGTTTTGAATGGGTACAAATCACCCCCGATGTGCTTGGCGACAGGGCGTTCTCATTTCAAAACTCAGATGAGACAGTACTCCTTCTGGATAAATGGGACGCAGATGTTGCGCGACACGCTAGCCGACTTGGTGGCAGCTACCTCGTAATGGAGGATGTGCGTGGCCGGTTCATGGCCGAGGAGCTTGAACGGCTGCCCCTTGCCGATTCTTATGAGTTGGCGATCTGGTTGGCTCAGTTCGCAAAGAAATGCATGACGGGGCTTGCCGGAATCGATGCGACGATTCAAGCAAGGCTTAGCAGCAATCAGTCCGTATCGCACTATCATCGGGATGGAATTCAGGATTTGCTTGCTTTGCTCGACGAGCTTAGGCAAAACCCTAGCTATGAAATGCTGCTTGATACCTCTGATAAATTCTATCGACACGCTGCAACTAGACTGTACCGCTGGGAGGGCTGGAGGGACACGATGTCATCAATACGAGCATCGTTAGACACAGGCAACAGCCCAATAAATGAACTTGCAGCAATTAGAGATAAGTTACGACATTCCGGAAGACGTCAGCATGCCCGGGTAGCTTCCAGAACCGTACTCGTTAAGGGGCTTGAATATGACCATGTAATTATAGCGGACGCGAGTAAAATGCGTGATCCCAAGAACTTTTACGTTGCCCTGACACGAGCAAGGAAAAGTATCACTATAATCTCGAGTTCACCAATTATCACTCTCGTCGAGGACACCTACTGAACTTAGATGTACAATAAATTGTGATGATAGAAGAAAATGCGCCCCTCAGAAAGGCTACTTCGGATGACTACGGTATAGTGAGAGACATACCCTCCCCTGATGATGTGCTGTATTCAATTGATTATGATCATGAAACAGGTTACCTGAAACTAAACGGGTTTCGTATTATGCGTTTTCAGTGGGAGAACACAGTAGACAAGGTATTCTCTGAATTGTTCAAACAGAGCGGCTCTGTAAAGCAGATTGAGCTGGATAGTGCCGATGCCAACGCAATCATCAATAACATAAAAATGCCTTTATCGTTTCGTAAAGCGGTATTTCGGACATCTGAAAATGGTAAAAAGCTGCAGGTAACAACAAAAATCACACGAGCAAGACTCAAGCAGTTTAGGGTTAAGCTAACGGTTGTTGACGGTTTTATTACCGAGAAACGAGATGCGTTCTATAAGTCAGAAAAAGACTGATAAAGTTCGATAAACCATGATAAAAGCGCGCATGAGCAATCCGGTCATGACACTATGCTCGTATGAGCGCGCATTCATTAGCCACAATCACTGAGGATCAAGCGATCCTTGATTTTGTTGAAGCTCTGAATGTAATTCACGTCGACCCTGAGGCTCTCCAAGAGAACTGTAATAAGATGCTGGACGATGACGGCAGCATAATCTACTTCTAGCAGCCTATTGTTATAAAATAGCTATACGATGCCTCGTCAACTGGAACCAATCGATTTAACCAAGCTGCGATATGTTCTTTATGCAAGGAAATCTACTGAAGACGAAGGCAGTCAAATGCGTTCAATTGACGACCAGATAGCAGATTGCCAGAGGCTTGCTGAACGTGAAGGCCTAAATGTTGTCGATGTTGAGGTGGAGGCACGGTCCGCAAAACGTCCCGGAAATAGACCAACCTTCACGAAACTCCTGGAAAATATAGGAAAGAAATATGACGCGATTTTGTGCTGGCACCCGGACAGACTAAGCCGAAACATGCTCGAAAGTGGCCGTATCATAGACATGCTCGATAACCATGTCATCAAGGATTTGAGGTTTGTTAGCCATCAGTTTAGTAACGATGCTAATGGAAAAATGTTACTAGGAATGCTATTCGTGTTCTCAAAACAATACTCAGAAGACCTTAGTGAAAAAGTACTCCGAGGTACACAGGGTAACTTTGAGGAGGGTAAATCATCCGGTACGCCCAAGTGGGGCTACGTACGCGACGATATAACGGGATATTACGAGCGTGATGGGAACTATGAGCATATAAGAAGAGGCTGGGAAATGCGCTCAGAGGGCGCACGTATTAGCGAAGTAATTTCTTATTGGAAATCAAACAATGTACATCGGATGACGAAGGTTAATCGCAAAAATAAACGCGCTAAGAAAGTGCAGCCTTCTCAGAACTCAGCCACGAAACTCTTTCGTGATCCATTTTACTACGGGATATTGGTACAGGCCGGTCAGGAAGTTGACCTGCGAGAACTATACGGTTTTGAGCCAATGATTGATGAAAAAACGTATGGAATCGTACAGGAGCTTAGCTACAGTAGATCGAAGCTCAAACCCCTAGAAAACAAGCAGAAAGTATTTTATCCGCTGAGGGGACTCGTATATTGTGGAGTATGTAATGATGACAAACCAATGCGAGTCGGGAAAAACAAAAGTGGAAGTGGCAAGCATTTCCTGACGTACAGATGCGATAATAGCAACTGTACTCGTAAGATAAAGTCGGTCCGAGCGCATTACATATTTGACAACCTATATGAAAGCCTGGAGAAACTCAAATTCACCGAAAAGGAATACTTACGCTATAGCAAGCAGATAGACACATATACGGATGACAGAATGTCTGCCCTGAGAACTGAATATAAGAGCCTCCAGGGAACGCGCGATGCTAAACAGCATAAGTTAGACGAAACAGCACGACAGTTACCCACAATCAGCAAAAAATCTCCCGCCTATGGTGTACTAGAGCGTGACCTTGAGCGCATGCAGGATGAATTGGTGAACCTCGAGGAACAAATGGGCAGGGTCAAGGCAAAAATAGCAGATCCCGCTAAAGTAAGGATGACTAAAGAGGAGTTTTTGAACCTGGCGAATTCTGCAGCCGACAAGATGAGAGCCGGGATTCCTGTCGAGAAAGACATGCTCGCCCGCAAAATGCTTTTGAACTTAACCATAAATGACGAAATGGTCCCTTCCTACCACTGGAAAGAACCATTCGCAACTTTGCTTGAAAGCAAAAAAATCAACTTTGGTGCGGATGAGAGGACTTGAACCTCCACGAGTTGCCTCACTAGTACCTGAAACTAGCGCGTCTACCATTCCGCCACATCCGCATGTGACACATAGTTATAAATACTAGTTTATCGTCATTTCGGACGTCTAACCCCAGTCTGTCGGAGTGGTAGACAAAGGTCTTACTGCTCCTCATGTCACTGCTGCGCAGCGGCCACTACATTCACCCGACATCCCCCGCGACTGTACTAAATAAGGTACTATCGAATGGTATTTTACCTCAGAGAACGCAATATTACTAGCCACATGGTAAATCGTTACTTCGTTGATTGCTTAAGGGTAACTGCCCATTTATAGACATCATTATACCGGTCGGTTTCAATATTGATACGATGGGCCTTTTGGCCAATCACTTGACCTCTAGTAACGTAATTAATCGTTGGCTCATAGAGTGGTATGGCCGGAGTATCTTCCTGCCAGGCTTTTAGAAAAGGTTTGTATTTGAGTGCTCGAGAGACGGGGTCGGTGCGAGTGCGCCCGGCTTCGAGTGCTGCGTCAGTTACTGACGACTTGTATTCAGAAAAATTAAGGCGTGATTGCAATCTAACGTCGGCCTGAGAGCTATGCCAATAAGCAAATACGTCAGGGTCAGCACCTATCGAAATCCCCTGCAGAAGCGCCTCGTACGAATGTACCTGCACGGTAACTTGAAAATCTGTGTTTTGTTGTAAAACAGGTATTAGATACACGCCAGCGGCTTTCCACTGCTTTGCTAGCTCCCGCGCCACCACTTGGTTGTCCAGGGTATCTTCGGCGTACAGCCTAATGCTCAGAGGTTTTTTGTCCTTTACACGAATGCCGTTCTTGCCAACTTCCCAGCCATCTGTCTGCAATAGTTGTTTTGCTTGTTCTAAAGACGGAGCCGGCTGCGCATAGGCACGGTCAAACCCTACTTGGCCGGGCAACAATGGTGTTTTAAGTGCTACAAACCGAGAATCAAGCAGTTTGATAATACTGTCACGATTAGTAGCCAAAGAAAGCGCCTTGCGAACTGTATTATCAGCGAGCACACCATCGTTCTTTAAAAATACCATCGTGGCTGCAGTCGTGCGGTAGCTAAGGACCACTGAACCAGTATCTTCTGAAATAGCACTTGGGATGTTTTTTAGTCCCGCTATGGCGTTGATTGTTCGGTCTGCATACGCAGTCAACAGCTGTTGCTCATTTTCGTAGGTATGAATGTAGAAGTGGTCAATGTTCGCCCGTCCAGCGTGAAATGCCGGAAAAGCCTCTAGCGACAAAATGCCCGTAGAGCTTCCCGCTTCGGTTGCGTTACTCAACTGTAGAGCCTGCCACATATACGGGCCAGATCCGATAGGGTTGGTTGTATTAAACGTGTTTGAACGCAGTTCCTTAGGCGGAATTTTACTTATGCGATGCTTTGGTAGGATGCCGGTTGTTAGACTGTGCGGAAATGAAGCGAGAGTACCCGGTAGAGTAAAGCGAACCGATAAAGGCGTTAGTTTAGTAACCGTAATGCCCTGCCAGCTTGCAAATAGAGGCGATTTTACATCTGGATTCTGAATAAGACTAAACGTATACACCACGTCATCAGCTGTTATTGGCTTGCCATCATGCCAGGTCAAGCCTGATCTTAGAAAAACCGTGTATGCCTGGCCGGTTTCAGAGACTTCGTACTTTTCTGCTAAATCACCTACGAGCTGATTGTTTTCATCATAGGTGAGTAGGCCTGCAAATAGCAGTTTTGAAGCGGCTGTATCTACCAGACCAGTAGCAAAGATTGGATTAGCGCCGCTGTATGTGCCAATCATACCTTCGTTGTAACTGCCGCCAACCGAGGGGCGGAACTGCTGATACAATCCAGAAAGATTGAGCGACTGCAGCACAGTAAGTCCAACCATGACTGTTGCAAGCAAAAGCCACCCAAATACAAATCTGCGAGCCTCTACTAAGTGCTCAAGACGATTAATAACATCTGACTCAAACTTTTCTTCGACCTGCTGTAAATGGGTTTCGGCATGGCGAGTATGTCTACGCATCTGTCGGCGCAAACGTAATCGTGATGTGCGGCTAAATGCGTTCATAAGCTATTGTGCTTCTGTGTCTATCACCAAGTTATAGTATGATTCCAAGCAATATCGATAGGGTAAAAACAGTCGCCAGTACAATAGTAAGCTGATAAATAGTTTTATCAGTACCGCGGCGTTCGGTATTAATCTCGCCACTGCTCCCCAAACCAGCACCCAGGCTAGCCCCACGGGTCTGCACCAGAATGAGTAGGGTCATTAGAAGCATTGAAATAATCGTAACGTAATTGTATATACTCATGATTTATCTAGTATAGCGGTCACAAGATAATTTACCAAGCCTATCACTAGGCCGGCAACGATAGCCGCACCAAAGTTCTCAATTTGTAACGGAGTATATAGTTTACTAGCAAGGTATACAGTAAGGCCATTGATTATGGCCATAAACAGCCCCAGTGACAGCACAATAAATGGCACGCTTAAAAGAATAAGCAGGGGCTTAACAGTAACATTAATAAGCGCTAAAATGGCCCCAGCAATGACCACCGCTCCCAAACGGTCTTGCAAATTGACGCTGCCCCCTAATAGCCCGGCAGCTACCCATAGCCCAAGTGAGCAAATCGCCCAGCGCAATACAAAACTAGCTAAAAATCCTCTTTGTGTGTACGTGTCCATCGTAATCCAGTATACCTTTCTATAGAGCGACTGTACATTCACTGAAAACACGGCTGCCGTGCTTAGTAATTACCACATCATCTTCGATGCGCACGCCTATTCCTTCTTCGGGAATATATATCCCTGGCTCGCAGGTAAGTACCATGTTCTCTGTTAGTGGGGCGCTGTAGTCGCCGACATCATGAACATCAAGCCCCAAAAAATGTGAAGTGGCGTGAGGGTAATATTTGGCAACCAGGTCAGTCTGGGCAACGCTAGTGAGGAGCCCAAGCTGCAATAGTTTTTTAGCCATCAGGCCACGAACCGCTGCCTCATAATCGCGTAGTAGGGTACCGACTCTAAGCTCAGACATGGCAAACTGCTGTACCTCAAGCACTGCCTGATGAATTGCCATCTGCCGCGGTGTTGGTGTCCCACGGGCAATTGTACGCGTCACATCGGCACTGTAATGTTCGACCGATGCACCAACGTCAATTACTGTCAAAGTATCGCGCAGAAGAGGGCCATTGTTTTCGGTGTAGTGGAGCGTTGTAGCCTGTTTGCCATTTGCAATTATGGGCGCAAACCCATGCCCCTCACCGCCTGTCCGAAAGGCTTTTGACAGTAGTGCCTCTACCTCATACTCATAGTTCAGCTCCAAAAAATGTTCACGAACTTGGTCAATAGCGGTTGTAGTCATGGTAATCGCCGCTTGGAGGGCCTGCAGTTCTGCGGGTTGCTTAACGGCTCGCATGGCGGTGAGTTGCGGCGTACAAGAAGATATTGGTGCGCCAGAAATAAGCCTGCGGCATTTTTCTATAACCTTGCGACGATGAGGATTTGTAAACATTCCGTGCGCTTTACTGTAGGCTGGCGATACCGAAGGGGCGTAAAGAGTACTACTATAGGTATGTAAATCGGCTTTAAGGCGCTGCCAACCTTCGTGTGCGGCGAAAACATGTACACCACCCGTTGCTTGCCGCACCTCATCAAAATCAATCGATCCATCAAATGTCTGTCGAGACACCGACCGCGTAGCAGTAATAATGTACTCCTCTATTGGGCTTATGACGAGCACCATATCAGGATGGTTGCTGCCCGTCAAATACCAAAAGTTGCTATCTTGCACAAAAGGAAAGCTTGTGTCACCTGTTCGCTGCAACAAACCGGCGCTTGGAATCACACACAGTGCGCCGCTGGGTAACTGTCGGCGAAGCTCGCGTCGATTTGCGGCAAAAAATTCTGGAGTACAATAATAGTTCATCATAATATATTCTAGTGCTACCTAATTCTTGTCAATCGCCAGAATAGCGAAGGTCCGCGAGCGGGCTCTTTTATGATTAGATTCTTCGACATGGTTGAGTTATTAGTCAAAATGCCTACAACGCCAATTTTTTCTGCTTTAGTACCGCTGGTTGGGACAATCGTTGGTTGCAGCTTAATAACATCACCACGGTAGCGTACAACTGAAGTTGATTCCGCAAGCAACACAGCAGCAGTACCTCCCCACTGTGTGGTTACTGTACCTACTTCCTGGCTATTCTGTGCAATAACAACCTTTTCAAAGTTTCCCGGTAGTGATGCGACGAGCGCCTGTGAGCTTTCAAGCGCTTCTGAAAGGTTGCTGGCACCAAGTATAGACCCAGCAAACTCTATCGACTTGCCTGCAGCCTGGGCTCGTCCAGTAAATAAAAACCCACCCGGATTTTGTTCATTGTTACCAGTTTTTAGCCCAGTAATACCATCTTGGCCCAAAATTGAATTATAGTTGGTCATTTCTCCCGACAGAGGAAAGACGGCCGATTCCTGCCCAGCTATTTCCATTAACAGAGCGTTTTTTTCGGCAATCACTCCCAGGCGTGCCAAGTCGCTGGCACTACTGACAGTCGAAGGGTCGTAGCCACTCGCATCTGAACCAATCCGAGTATTGACCAGCCCATGCCGCATTGCAAAGTTGTTGGCATATTCCGAATACGCTTCCAGAGACCCAAAAGCCCACTCCGCAAGACTGTTGGCAATATTGTTGGCCGAAGGAATCATAATTGCCTGCAGTGCCATATATTCGGACATCTTTTGTCCCTCATATACCTGCACTCTTGACCCATTATGGCTAACTTCTTGCTGGTACAGTTCTACGTCGCGTCGGCTCATAGTAATTTCTGGCCCTTTTTGCCCCGTGTGCAAAGGCTTTTGTTCCAAAATGCAGAGCGCAGTGATTACTTTTGCAATACTCGCAGTCGAGATTTGCGTTTGCGCACCACTGGTCGCAACGAGACCGTAGTCTTTCACGGTGAGCGCACTTTGGCCATATGAAGGAAGGCTTAGCGTTGTATTTTTTGCTGGAATCATAGGAGGTATGCTAAGCGCAACTTGGGCGCTCGGCAACGGACGAATCAACTGCACCATAATGAAGATGCCTCCAAGGCCTACAAGATAGACCCCTGCTCTATGCTTTCGCTTGGTTGGAGACGGAGGCGCTGTTGAGTGATATTGAACGGGGATCTTTACTACACGCATACTTCTTATGGCAAGCATACCACATGCCCCGCGCAATAACAGCACCAACACAGTATTCTCAGTCCTCGGATTACTGCTATAATTGAGATAGTAAGGAGCAAATATGAAGCAGGTACTAAAGACAACGGTATTGATGAGTATACTAATTGGACTGTTTATGGCGGTTGGTACCTACTTTGGCGGCCGCAACGGGGCGCTGGTAGCTTTATTCTTTGGCGGCATTATGAACTTTGGTATGTATTGGTTTAGTGACAAACTTGTCTTGCGAATGCAAGGTGCGCAGCCGCTTGGCGAGCACTACCCTGAGGTGCGTCGTATTATTACACAGCTCGCAGAGCAGGATGGCCTACCTACACCAAAGCTCTACTATGTGGATACCCCTCTTCCAAACGCTTTTGCAACCGGGCGAAACCCCTCTCATGCTGTCGTAGCAGTCACCAGTGGGATTATGGAACTTTTGAATGAAAAAGAGCTAAAAGCGGTCTTGGCTCATGAACTTGGGCATGTCAAAAATCGCGACATGCTGGTTTCGACGATTGCAGCGTGTGTGGCTGGAGCTATCGCTTATATAGCCCAAATTGCACTGTTTACTGGCTCGGCTTTTAGTTCAGACGACGACACCAAGGGTAACATTGTCGCATCATTACTCATGATGATTTTAGCTCCATTGGCTGCAACTATGGTCCAAATGGCCGTTTCACGCAGCCGAGAATATTTAGCTGATGAGCATAGCGCCAATACACTCCATAGTGGTGCTGACTTGGCAAGCGCTCTCCAGAAGCTTGAGCAGTTCAAAGCTAGCGTACCCCCAATTACCGCTCGACCAGTCGACCAGGCTACAGCCCATCTAATGTTCGCGAACATGTTTTCTACTCGGGGTATTGCCAGCCTTTTTAGCACTCATCCATCAACCGCTGACCGCGTGGCTCGTTTAAAGCAAATAACACCTTTATGAGCAGCCTTACTTCCAAATCATCAAAGGCCGCCCCTTTACGGCCTGCCTCTCTTCGAGCAAATGCTCCTGCTGCCAAAAAAGCCTCTCGAGTACAAAGCAACCGTGTTCAGCGCCAGTCATCGCGCCGCCTACGTCTCCCTAAACGTTCTATAAAACAGCCCCGCTCTTGGTTTATTAAGATGCCTATCCCTCCTCGAAAACCCTTATCAAAAGCTCGGTATCTCCTTAAACATGCGTGGCAATTGCTTTACACCATGCGGTATACAGCAATAGGGATTGCTCTGGCTTACCTTTTGGCTAGCTTATTGCTAGTTCAGGGGTTTCGCTCAAATGACCAACTTATACTGTTGCAGGACTTGCTAGCGGGCCAGGCAAACAGTTTTAGCGAGCACCTGTCAGCATTCACTACCAAATTTAGTACGCTCGTGAGTACAAGTGGCAGCAGTGCGACTCCAACTGCCGGTTTGTATCAAATGATTGTGTTTGTTATTTGCTCTTTGGCACTCATATGGGCTTTTCGTACTGCTCGCAACAAACAGACTACGACTACCAAACAAGCGTTTTATGTCGGCATGACTCCCCTTGTTCCCTACCTTATTATTCTCTTCATCGTCTCGCTACAGACACTGCCGATGCTTGTAGCTTTTTTTCTTTATTCGGTATTTATAGTTAACCACGTGGCAGTCACCTGGTGGCAAATTTGCCTAGCACTGGTGCTATGCTTCACGCTTCTGGTGTGGACAGTCCGCATGCTCACCGCCTCTATTTTTGCGCTCTACGTCGTAACGCTCCCCGGTATGACCCCTTTGCGTGCTGTGCGCAATGCTAAACAACTGGTTTTTAAACGACGTTTGTTAGTATGGCGCAAACTTATGTTGCCCTTAGCACTCATTGGCGTTGGACTTATTATTATTGAAACGCCTTTTATTCTTTGGTTCATTGCTGCCGCTCCTTGGGTGCTGTTTGTTTATATGGGTGCTATTTTTGTGTATTTACACGCCTATATATACACCCTTTACCGTGAGATGATTGCATCATGACAAGGGCGCAAGAACTTCGGACCCTCTTAAACACCTATAGTTATCACTATCACGTGCTTGATGCGCCGATAGTATCAGATGCAGTGTATGATGGGCTGTTTCAGGAACTCAAGCAACTTGAAGCGGCCGACCCAACTATCATTACGCCCGATAGTCCCACCCAACGCGTGGGCAATGCTCCGTTAACAAGCTTTGTTAAAGTGGGTCATTCGCAACCAATGATAAGCCTAAATGATGTATTTAATCGGCAGGAAGTCAACGCATGGGTAAAGCGTATGGACAAAATACTTCCCGAGAGCCAGCGTGAATATTTTTGCGACATCAAAATGGACGGCTTAGGCTGCGCGCTGATTTATGAAGATGGTGTCCTGGTGCAAGCCTTAACTCGCGGCGATGGGCGAGTCGGTGAAGACGTCACGGCAAATGTCCGCACCATCGCTAATGTGCCGCTCACATTACAATCCCAGACTAAAAACAGTCTATTTTTACAGGGAAGAACAGAAATCCGCGGTGAAATCATTATGTTTAAGCGCAATTTTGAAGCACTTAATGTGGCTCGTGAAGCAGCTGGGCTCCCAACATTCAAGAACCCACGCAACCTTGCCGCTGGTACCATACGTCAGCTCGACCCTAAGTTGGTGGCGGAGCGGCCCCTCGCCTTCTATGGGTATGATGTACTACGTACTCACCCAGACGAAATAACCTCTCAAATGCAGGCATATGAACTTATGACTGACTTAGGCATTGTGCGTAATCAGCAAGCCTGTGTGCTCCATAGTATTAATGAAGTCATGTTGTTTATTGACCACTGGGATGTGGCACGACACGATCTTCCCTATAATACCGACGGTCTGGTCGTAAAAGTGAACGACAAACAGCTGTATGCCAGGTTGGGGATTGTGGGCAAAAACCCACGGGGGGCTATCGCTTATAAATACGCCGCTGAGCAAGCCACCACTGTAGTTAAGGATATTGTTATTTCGATTGGACGGACCGGCGCTGCCACGCCAGTCGCGGTGTTTGACCCAGTCACTGTTGCTGGTACAACCGTACAACACGCTAGCCTGCATAATGCCGACGAAATTGCTCGGCTTGATGTGCGTCGAAGTGATACCGTTGTTATTTACAAAGCGGGCGATATTATTCCCCAGGTTGAGTCAGTGATTACCGAGCTCCGCCCCAAAACTGCCACTCCAATCAATTTTGAGCAAGAACTCGCTCGGCAATACCCAGAACTGAGCTTTGTGCGCCCAGCCGGCGAAGCTGTTTACCGCGTAAAGGGCCTGAGCGGACCAATCATTCTTAAGCGAGCTGTGCAGCATTTTGCCAGCAAAGGGGCGCTCGATATTGATACGCTCGGCGAAAAAAATGTGGCAGCTCTTGTCGATGCTGGTTTAGTGACAGACTTAGCCGACATCTACACACTATCGGTTGAGCAACTGCTCACTCTCGAAAGGTTCGCCAACACATCCGCTAATAAACTCATTCAAGCAATTGCGCAAAAGCGAGCTCCCGAACTTGAACGGTTTGTCTACGGCCTTGGCATTCGACACGTCGGTGTTCAGACTGCCATAGATTTGGTGCATCACTATGGCTCCTTACCTGCGATTGCCACGGCAAGCTTAGAAGACTTGCAAACTGTAGATGGGGTTGGCGAAGTGGTAGCTGAATCGATTGCTGCTTGGTTTGCCGACCCAGACAACCTGCTTCTTTTAGACAAGTTTGCTCATAACGGCGTAGTGCCTTATTACCAGCCCAAGTCGGGTAAGCTGGAGGGTAATAGTTTTGTGATTACCGGCACATTGGCTACAATGAGTCGCGATGAAGCTGCCGAACATATTAGACGACTGGGTGGCACGTTTCAGTCTAGCGTCGGTAAAGACACCACCTATCTAGTCGCAGGGGGTAAAGTGGGCGCTAGTAAACTCAAAAAAGCCGAGTCATATGGCACTAAAATTATTGACGAGCAGGCGTTTCTAAAACTATTATAAGCCAAGAAGTCTATAGTACCATTTGCAGTTGACGTAAAAATATAAACCCCCATTTGCTTCCGGCGTCAGAGCGCTACTATAGTGAGCGTTTTGCAGCAGTTTTGGAGCGCGCAGAAAAAGCTGCGCGGCCAGCAGCACTTTTATCAGGCAAATTTGGTCTTATCGCTGCTGACACACTCATATTAAACTACTGCCATCTTCTCATGCAGTATGAAGTAGCCACACTGCAGCCACTCGGGACTGAGCAGTTGCAGGCATTTTAGGCATCAGAAATACGCTTTTTCAGCCCAAACAAGCACCGCGTAGCTGGCAACAATATATTCAGCTGATAGGTGCCCCTTGTTATGAAGCAGGAGTGCGCATACGTCCAAGGAGTATATAGTCAGTATGCCTACATTTCGCTACAACAAATTGGCCCGCGATAAAATTGCCGAACTGTCACGAGCCTCTGGCCACCTTGTGGCTGAAAAGAAGCTTGGTGGCTTAAAACACAAAGCCGCTCTCAGGCAAAAAATACTGTAAGAAGCGCTTGAACTCCCCATACAAACTACCAAAAATGCTGCGGGTCGAAGAAATTGCCGACTTACAACAAATAGTCGCTGACTTATGTGAACTCTACGAAATTAGCGCGCCGAACTAGCCGCCAGTCAAAAACAGTGACCCAAATAAATATCTCGAAGTATAAACACTACAAAGTCTTTTACACGCACTTAATTTTGCGCTATGCTATAGAAAAGCCATAAACGGTATCAGACAAGGAGTGGGATGTGGAACCGAATGACAAAAAACCTGGCACAATAGGTTCAGCAAATGATGGACGCACAGAACAACAATTTTCATTTGAAGCGCATTCGCTAGAAGAAGGCGTCACATCCGACAGCCCTCCAGCCTTGCGGCAAGACACTGGCTATACTTCCTCATACGAGCGCCCCGTTATTCAGGCGAGCCCTACCGGGCCCGATGCGCCAGTCGTTGATTCTCCAGCTACTCCCACACCCAGCCCTACGGACATAGAAAGCAAACCTATCACCGTACACCACGCTACCAGTGAGCCAACTTTCAATCCTCCAGCAAGTCCCCTTGCCCCAGAAGTACCAACCGAACAAATTGCAGCCACTGCCACACCTGACATTGCTGAAGAAACAGAGGCACCCAAGGTAGCCATGGTTGCACCCACCAAAGAAGAGCCAGTACCACCCCCAGAAGACTCAAAAGCAAAGCCGATAAAAGTCGACGAAAATCATCTTATTCCTGCTCATCTACATCGAGTCCGGTCTTATCGGTGGTTTTGGCCAGTTGTAATAAGCGTAGGCGCACTCCTCGTTTTGGGGGCGGCGGCCGTAATTACCGCAAGACAACTTCATGCAAACGACATATCTAAAACTTTTCAGACTGCGCTAGAGCAAAACTTACGTACCAAAACATTTATGAAACAGACTATGTACAGTCCAACCAACTTTACCGATGCGACCTACGATATGTCCGATGTAAAAAAACCAATTGTTAGTGCAAAGACTGCAGTGAGTCAAGGTACTATTGTGGCTTTTGCGAGCCAGGGGTACTCGAACTACAACGATACATTCGTCATGTTTATGCCTAAAGATCCGACTCCTGCACAAGCCCCAGTAGTTAACAAATGGATTGTTGTACGCAAGGATGGCTTTCTCGATAAAACGGCCGATGCTGCTGTTTTGCAGCTGTACGATGCCCGCACCCTTTCCTTTGAGCCCCTGATTGTTGGCAACTTTAGCACTACGCAGCAAAAAACTATCCTTAATACCATTGCGACACAGAAGCTTTATGCCTTTAACCCTCAGGCTGTGACAGCAGTGCAAGAGAATGGCCAAAAACTTCTTAAATACCCAGTTACTATGTCGACTGCAGCTATAACTGCTGTGACCAAAAAAACTGCCGAGCAGGTTGGCTACGGACTAGCACCCACATTTGCCGATTCTAAAGCAACTATTAAGGCCGAGTTCTTAGTCGACAGAAAGGCTAAGCGCATTGTTCGCATCAAAACTACACGCAATTCTCAACCAGTAACCTATTTTTACACTAACTACGACATGGCTAAAATCGCCGATGCGCCAGAACCTGAGCTCGGGTGGGGAGATTACACTCGACTTATGGCTCGATAGCGAGCGTGGAAAGAGTTATCAGAGCCGTAGACAAGAAGAAAGCTTAGGTTGTAGAACTTAGAACTCAGAAATGAAGCCAGAACCTAGATTTACACCATTCCATATGTCCAGAATATCGACCCTACACTAACTCACCATACTTCCACCCCGAAGGAATTAGACGTTGTCGTCTTGTTTCTAGAGAGCACATAATGACTGATTTTAAATGAAGTTAAGAGTTAATGAAGTGAAAATAGGCTGCGTAAAACAGATGAGAATAAATAATATGAAGTAAAATGGTACATCAAGGCTGTTTACTGCAAGGTATGCGGGAATTGGTCTTGACACACCCACCACCTGTGATATGCTTATGGTAGTTCGTGCGCTAGCAATGCGGCGCTTGAAACAAACAGAAAAAACAAATATACGTTTGCTACTTCACCCGCCGCGGGTGGGCGCGCACGAAAAAAAGAGACTCTTCTGGTAGGGTCTTTTTTTAAAGACTAGTCATTGACTGCTACTATTCAGGCTGTGTCAGGTAAATATTTTAATCTTTTGCCGGCATATTGCCAGTGACTCGCCCCCAGATACGCTCCACTCGTGTTAAGCTGTGCTTGTTTTTCATAGATTTTATCGTAAGTGGCGACAACTTCCAGGTCTGATGGTCATAGTCAACCTCGCGTTCACCCGCAACCGTGGCGGTAATTGTGCTGTCTGTAGCAAAGCTAATTTGGTCGCCAAGCTTTAAACTTTTTTTATAAAAACTAAATACAGCACTCTATCTGCGTACCGCTGTTAATTTATCAAAGACTTCATCTTTGTCGATTTTCTCAGGGTAAATAAGCTTCCCGTCAAATGAAAGCAACAACTGACGAATTAAATCTTGGTCGAGAGCAAAAAGTTTGCTTGTACCCACTTGGTGCTTACTGAATATTTCGCGCAGCAGATTCTCTTTGTCATCATAATCGTCAAGCTCGATCGCAAAGTATCGTTTCAGTCCAACCACATTATAGTAGCCGTTCGTCTCCAAGACACGCATTCGTTCTGGGTAGTTACTAGTGCCCGTTTTACCAATTTTGACTAAGCCAGATACCACACTGGTCATTAGGTAGATTATTTTTTTGCCATAATCCATACAGTATGGCAAAGGTGCCGCTGTATTTGGCAGGGGTGACAGGACTTGAACCTGCAACCAACGGTTTTGGAGACCGCTACTCTACCAATTGAGCTACACCCCTTTAGTGTTTTGCCTGGTTGCAGCCTCAATTAT
>Ga0116164_10000085_pt1 | contig 90392 bp, 72 predicted proteins | sample AD_UKC109_MetaG_FD_89888 | JGI IMG/M metagenome (GOLD analysis project Ga0116164, IMG submission 89888) | Active sludge microbial communities of municipal wastewater-treating anaerobic digesters from Hong Kong - AD_UKC109_MetaG | ecosystem: Engineered > Bioreactor > Anaerobic > Digestate... | reverse complement strand
TGCTGCGTGTCGTCGAAATACTTGGTGTACTGATACACATTGTAAGAAATGGATCGATAATCGATGACCACATCGTAGGTGCCCGCCGGCAGCACGATGTCCACGAAGCTGTATCCGCCCTCGAATTCGGCGACATAGAAATCGCTGCCCGCGGTGAAGGTCATCGAGCCGCTGGCGCCCAAGCCCAGATCGTAGTACCAGGACGAGCCGTCGTTGGTCAATTTCACCCGCGTTTCATAGCCGGTGACGGGGAACTGGAAGTCGTGATTCATGTGCGTGGTCACGGCCACCGGGTTCTCGCTCGCCTGCGGCAATGACGTGCTCAACAACGGCGAATAGCGGAACGTATAATTGTCGAAAGCTGGTAAAAAGACCATGTAGGCGTCGGCTTCCATGGTGAATTCGACTTCCAGGGCAAAGGTCGTCGGATCCTCTTTAACCTCATCGCCGCCGGTGATCAGAATGGTTGTTCCTTCCACCGGATTTTCTTCCGGATCGGTAATCGAACCATCAATTGAATACAGTGTCAGGGCGATGTCCTGCGTCACCGTTTCGGCGCCGACCACCAGGTCCTCGACAATGTAGGAGTTGCGGTAGGTCCAGAAGAAGTCCTCGCCGTCGTAAACCAGAATTTCGATTTCGACGTTGTAGGTGCCCGCCATCACGTACGGTGCGCGATAGGAACCGTCGGTGTCGACGTTGGCCAGGAAGGAATCGCCTTTGCTTTCGCTCCAGAATTTCAGCATCACATCGGCTTGGTTGTAGGCGGCGAAATACGTCGTGATGGGCGTTTCGTTGACCGTCACCGCGCCGGTGACAAGCACGCCCTCGGGCTCGTGCAAAGTCGTATCGTCGTCGCCGGTGTCATCGTCGGTCGTATCGTCGTCGGTGGTGTCATCGTCGGTGGTGTCGTCGTCGGTCGTATCGTCGTCGGTTGTGTCATCGTCGGTGGTGTCATCGTCCGTGGTGTCATCGTCCGTGGTGTCGTCATCGGTCGTGTCATCATCGGTTGTATCATCATCCGTTGTATCGTCGTCGGTCGTGTCGTCGTCCGTGGTGTCGTCATCAGTGGTGTCGTCGTCATCGTCGTCGCTCGCGTCGTCGTCGGCGTCATCGTCATCGGACGGGCAACGCGGACAGTCGTCGTCATCGTCGTCGCAGCCGAAAGCGCCCGCCAACAGCGGAATCAACAACAATGACAAACAAAGCATCAGGTAAACCGATTTCTTCATCTTCCCACTCCTTGCGAAGGTTTCCAAAAAATCTGGTTGGCCGTATTATTATTTATTTATTGATGATAATCAAATCGATGCGCGTGTTTTTCAATTGCCCGTTCGGCGTGTCGTCGGCCGTGATCGGCACCGTGTCGCCCATCCCTTCGGCGGTCAGACGCGCCGCATCGATTTTTTGGCTCAGCAGATAATTGCGCACCGCCTGCGCCCGCGCTTCGCTCAACGCCTGCGCCTCGGTCACCGCCGAGGAAACGTGCCCCTCGATCCGCACGGCCACGGTTGGATATTCCTGCAGCAATGCCGCCAGATCGGCGAGCATCGTTTTGTCGTAATCGGACAGGTTCGAGCCGCGCGGACCGTCGAAGGTCAGCGCCGCCGGCAGCACGAACTGCCCCTCGAACATCATCACGCCGCTCGGCTTGCGCGCCAGCACCACTTCGGGCACGCCGTCGTCGTCGAGGTACCCGTTAAAGGTTTCCGGCTCCAGCGGCGCGCCGTCGAGGTTATCGGGCACCTGGTCCTCGTCGCTGTCGACGCTCAGCGGATTGGTGCGCAGCTCGCCGACTTCCTGCGCGTCCGAAAGCGTGTCGCCGTCGCTGTCGATCTGGCGCGGATTGGTGCCGTACAGACGCACTTCGGCCGCGTCCGACAAGCCGTCGCCGTCGCTGTCGGCCTGCGTGGGATCGGTGCCGTATTGTTTGACCTCGATGCCGTCGGACAAGCCGTCGCCGTCGCTGTCCGGGTTGGCCGGGTCGGTTTTGAACAGCCGCGTTTCGTCGTAGTTGGTCAGGCCGTCGCGGTCGGAGTCGTCGGTGCGGCTGTCGGCCCCGGCCATGGCCGAAACGGCCTTCGGCTCACGATCGAGTTCCGGCCAGGTGACGCCGATGGCCGCAAAGCCCCGATACACCGGATTGCCGATGCCCGCGTTGATGCCCATGCCGCCGCCGGCGGTGAAATGCATCGGTCCGGCAAACGCCCGCACGGCGACCAGCGCCTCGGCGGGGAATTCCGCATCCAGATTTTCCACCTGGTAATCGACCGTGCGCCCGTAAATCTCGGCCAGAATATCCAGGTGCTTGTGCGCCATGATGCTCACGCCCGCACCGACCTCCGCCCGGCCGGACGGATCGAAGCCGCTTTCGTCGTCGCCCCGGTTTCCCATATACAGATAACCGCCATTAACGACGATGTTCACGCGCTCGAACCGCTTGTCCACCGCCAGGCGCACGCCCGCGTTGGTCGCCTCCGTGCCGAAGTAATGATCCGGATCACCGCTGGGAAATTCGCCCAGGCCGATCAGCGCGATGCCGATCGAACCGGGCCGGTTTCGCAACAAACGGAACTTCATCGCGCCGCGCAGATCGCCCAGGCCCGCGCCGCTTTCATCGCCCGTGTCGGGGAAATCCAGGCCCGTGTCGATGTCCATGTCCTTGCCGGAAACCGAGTTGTAGCTGCCGGCGAAACCGAACTCGGCGAAATTGAACAGACCGATCGAGCCGCGCAATTCGGCGGTCAGCATCTGCTCGACGATCTTGAATTCCTCGTCGTTGCCGGCGAACTCGATGGTAAACGGATCCTGGGCGAAGTTGGCCGTCGTCGCGAAGCCGAATTGTCCGAAGGCCGGCACGTTGGAAGAATACAACGTCACCAGGTTGTCCACGCCGATCGCCGGCTGAAAGTTTTGCACGTCGATCGCCCAGGCGGCCGAACCGCCCGCTATCGTCAACAACGCCAGTATGATGATTAGTTTCTTCACGCCAGTCCCCTTTTCCGGCTCACTCGCACGGATCGTCCGGAATCTTGAAACCGTAGGCTTCCAACTCGGCAACCTCGAAACTGTACTTGCCGGTGAATACCGCGTTCGGCCGGTTGCTTTCATGCAGGAAAAGAAACACCCAGCGCCCTTCCACCGGAGCATCTTCCAGATCGATGCTGTTGTTTTGGATGTCCAGGTCCGCCGCCTGCTCGACGGTTTCCAACAACACGTAACCGTAGTCGGCCGGGTCCTCGACTCTCAGTTCATGAGGCATTTTGGCCACGTTGTCGTTGGTGTTCAGATAAACGTCGAACTTGGTGCCGTACTCGTAATCGCCGGACAGGGCATCGCGCCCCCAATGGATTTCGACGCGGTTGATCCAGTATTCCTGCTGCATCTTCACGCCGATCCACTGCGGCTGGTAATCGGCGCCCTCATTGATCGGATTGGTCGTGTTTTCCCACCAGGTGAGATAGTTGCCGTCGATCGCCTTGTCGGCGGTGTTGTTCGGCTTGGTGGAACTGGTACTACTGACCTCGACCGTGGAACTCAACGAATAATTGTCGGTGTGTTGCTCGATGACGACCGATGAACTGTCGCTGCGATTGCCCGCGGCGTCCTCGGCGACGAACTGCAAGGTGTTCACCACCTCCGGCTGCAACGCGACCTTCACGCAAAATTCGCCGTCGGCGTTCGTCTGCGCTTCCGCGTCGGCCAGCCCGCCGGTCACGTAGATCAACGATCCGGCTTCGGCGGCGCCGTGAATGCTCTGATACGACAATCCCGTGGGGCTGGTCGGATCGTCCACCTCCGGCGCATCGGGCGGCGTGGTGTCGGGCGGACCGTCATCATCATCGTCGGGCGCGGCGGTGTCGTCATCATCGGCGATGGGGGCATCGACTGTGGAAGAAGTGTCGCAAAAGAAAAGCGGCGTGCACATCAGCAACACAAAAACCAGCAGAAGGATAGACCGGCCTGCGTGCATGCTCTCCCTCCTGATTGCGGCTCTGGTTCATTAACGCGGAATTATATTTCGATGGTAGGGCCAACCCTTGAGGGCGTCAAGGTTCTCTTGCGGTAACGCGACCGAATTTATGCAAATTAATATTGTCGTTCAGCCCAATTCGGGCGGCTCGGCGATCGATATGTGATGGTCGCGGCAGAAGGTCGGCCAGCCGATGACCGTGCCGCCCATGAAGGTCATGCGCACCGCCTCGGCCGGGCAATTGTTGATGCACCCGCAACAGAGGATGCACCGTTCGCGGTCGATCAGCAGTTCCGCCGGATCGATCGCCCCCACCGGGCATGTCGCCGCGCACGTACCGCACTTGATGCACACGTCGTGATCGACGTGGTGTTCGCCGGTCAATTTTTTCATCCACCACATCGGCTTGAAAGCCGTGAGCATCCCCGAAAAATCGCACTCGTGATCGATCGCCGTGACCTGATTGGCGCGCACGTGCTCCAGCAGGTCGCGGGCGAATTGCCGACAGCGTTCGTAGGTTTCCGTATCGGGCAGATGCTTGAAGCGCAACGTGCGTTTCGCGCCCGAGCCGGTCAGCGAAGGGGCGAAGGTGTTCATGTTGCTGAACGCGCTCATGCCCACCGGCACGCCGCCCTTGGCCGTCAGCAGTTCCACCAGATTCCAGCCGGTGTTGATCGGATTGGAACCCTTGTTGCCGTAGGTCACCCACGCGGCGACCGGCACTCGCGACAGCGACGGCAGCGTGGTCAGCCGGTCAACGACGTTGGGCGGCACGTCCATGTAATGCACCGGCACACCGATCACCACCAGGTCGAAATTCGCCGCCGTGCTCAAATCGAAATCGCGTAGCGGCGCGGCGGTTGTTTGCAGCCCTTCGGTTTCAAAGGTCTTGGCCAGCAAGCGCCCCAGACGCTGCGTGTGGCCGGTCTGGCCGTACCAGAGCACCAGCGCCGATTGCGGATCGTTGCTGCGCATCTTCACCGGCGCGATCGACCGGGCGTTGCACGTGTCGGCGCAACCGGCCGCTCCGCCCACCAGCGCGGCGCCGGCCCCGACGAGAAACTGACGACGATCAAGCATGGTGTATTCCCTTTCGTTGCCTGACTTTATGCCCATGAAACGTCGCTGGCAACCAGCGCGATGCTTTACATCCGACGGCAATCCGGCTAAAGGAGAACGACAAAACCAATGATGAGGATGTCGCGATGCCGCAACCGGTATATACACCTCGGGAAATTATCGAGATGGACGCCACCGCCGTTCTGGCCGCCTATCGCGCCGGCACGCTGCTGCCCAGCCAGGCCGTCGACGCCTACATCGCCCATCAGCAGCGGTTCAACGGCAAGCTCAACGCGATCGTCGACGAGCGCTACGCGGCCGCGCGGGCCGATGCGGCGCGGTGCGACGAGTTGCTGGCGCAGGGAAAACCCGAGGGCGCGTTGTTCGGCGTGCCCATGTCGATCAAGGAAGGCTTTGACGTCGTGGGCATGCACACCACCGGAGGGCTGGTGGAAAACCGCAACCGCATCGCCCACACCGACGCCAACGCGGTGGTCCGGCTCAAACGCGCGGGCGCGATCATCCTGAACAAAACCAACACGCCGGAACTTTGCTTCTGCCAGGAGACCGACAACAACCTCTTCGGGCGCTCGAACAACCCGTGGAACCTCGCCCGCACCACCGGCGGTTCGTCGGGTGGCGAAGCGGCGCTGATGGCCGTGGGCGGCGCGGCGGTCGGCTTCGGCTCGGACATCGGCGGCTCGATCCGTCTGCCCGCGCATTTTTGCGGCGTGGTCGGCTTCAAACCCGGCGCCTTCGCCTACCCGTCCGGTGGTCATTACGCGGGCAAAACGGCCGAGCATCAGGAAATGCTCATCGGCTACGGACCGCTCGCCAAATCGGTGCGCGATGCGATGCTCGTGTACGCGGCCGTACATCCGTCGTTCCGGCCGCCGCGCGACGCATCGCTGCCGTCGCGCCTGCCGGTGATCAGCTTCGCTTCCTTCGAGCGGACAATCTGCTCGCGCGAAACGTCACGCATCCATTTTCAGGCGCAGGAACTGCTGCGTGAACGAGACGCGGCGATCGACACCCGCCCGCCGGTATTCATGCGCCGCGTCGCCGACGCCTGGCAATTGATCATGAGCGAAGACAAAGGCAGCGGCGTGGTCGACGAGGTGTACCCGGGACGGCCCCGCGCCTACCTGCACGATCTGTTGCGCGCCAAGCTCGGCCGGCGCGCCGACCATCATCCGTTTCTGACCTGGGGCATTCTGGGCACGCAACTGTTTCCGCCCAACGACAAACAACTGCGCTGGGCGGTCGATTTCGCCAAGGACAGCACGCGGCAGTTGGCCGAAACGCTCGGTGAAACCGGCGTGCTGCTCACTCCGGCCTATCCGACGCCCGCGAAAAAACACGGGCAGGTGTACGGCGAGATTTTCAGCATCACGATGTCGTTTCGCAAGGTGATGCCCTTCATGGCGCTGGGCAATGTGCTGGGGCTGGCCTCGCTGATCGTGCCGTGCGGATTTTCCGACGACGGTCTGCCCATCGGTCTGCAGGTGGCGACGCCGGTGGGCAATGAGGCGACGATGTTCCGCGTCGCTTTGTTGTTGGAAAAAGCGTTCGGCGGCTACCGACGCAACACACAGTACGATTAATCGAAGTCGAATCCGTCCTCATAAAACAGTTGCAGGCAGGCGTCGACGACCGCCGCGTCGTACTGCACGCCCTTTTTCGCCGAGATGTCCTCCAGCGCCGACGCCAGTCCCTGCCCCGGCCGATAAGGTCGATGATAGGCCATCGCCTCGACCACGTCGGAGACCGAGATGATCTTCGTTTCCAACAAAATCTTGCTGTCGCTCAATCCTTGCGGATACCCCGAGCCGTCGATGCGCTCATGATGCTGCAACACGATCTCGGCGATGTGCTTGGGTAGATTCGTTTTATGCAGAATATCATAACCGACCTGCGGATGCTTGCGCACCAACGCGAGTTCCTCGCTGGACAGCTCGCCCGGGCGCGCCAGGATTTCCGCCGGCACGGTCATCTTGCCCAGGTCGTGAATCAACCCGGCCATGTACAGCAGCCGAATGCGATCCTCCGCCAGGCCCATTTTCTCGGCGATGCGCCGGGCCAGTTTGGCCACCCGCAGTTGATGGCCGGCCGTGTACGGATCGCGTTTTTCGATCGTCTCGGACATGATATGAATGATGTCCTCGTTCGCTTTGGCCAACTCGTCCAGCGACCGTTGCAGTTCCTCCTGTACCTCGGCGCGCTCCTGAATTTCCAACTCCAACCGTTTGTTGGCCTCGATGAGCATGGCGGTGCGTTCGTCCACCAGCCGTTCCAGATGCTTCTGATAACGGAAATTTTCCTCTTCGAGCCGTTGCTTCTCGTCGCTGAGTTGCTTGATGCGGGCGGCGCCGACCACGACCTTGCGGATGTCCCGCCCACTGACTGGCTTGGCCAGATAATCGAAGGCGCCGGCGCGCACCGCTTCGGAAGCCGTTTCCACCGTCGGCTCGCCGGTGATCATGATCACCTGGATGTTCTTCGATATCTTGCGGATCTCGCCAAGCAACTCGATACCGTTCATCCGCGGCAGAATGATGTCGCTGACCACCACGTCGAATTGGTCGGACTTGATCAACTCCAACGCACTGATGGCGTTGTCGGCCATGGACACGTCATGCATATCCTGTTTCAAAAAGGCATTGAACGTATGACGGATACTTTCTTCATCGTCGACAATGAGGACTTTAGCCATGATTGGGCTCCTCGTGTTCGCTGCCGTTGTCGTCACCCTTCAATGACCAACCGGGGTCGATCGGCAGGTCTATATAAAAACGTGTAAATCTCATTTTTTCACTTTCAACCCGAATTCTTCCTTTATGTTCATTTATTATCCCATGACTGACCGAAAGTCCCAGTCCGGTGCCCGCATCGCGCGTTTTGGTCGTGAAAAACGGATCGAAAATCCGGTGCCTGATTTCCTCGTCGATCCCCTCGCCGTGATCTTCGACCACCGTGCGAATCCACTTTCGTTCATCCTCTTCGAACAGATGGGCGTCGATCCTGAGCACTTTTTCTTCATTGAATGCCGGATAACGATGATTCAGCGAGTCGCGGGCGTTGGCGATCAGGTTGATGAACACCTGCTGCAATTGTTGGCTGCGGCATTTGATCGAGGGCAAATCGCGCGATACGTCGACCTGTAAGGTGATTTGATCCTTGCGCAAAACGGTTTCCATCAGCCCCAGGGAGGCCTCGATGATGTCGGCGAGCACCGCCGGGCTGTGCCGCTCCTTATCCTGCCGGGCAAAGGACAGCAAATTGTGAACGATCTTGGCCACCCGTTTGCTTTCCTCGATGATTTTCTCCGTATAAACCATCGAGTCATCGCCGGAGGCGAGATGGTCCTGGATCAGCTCGGCGAAATTCATGATGCCGTTGAGCGGATTGTTGATTTCGTGGGCGATGCCGCTGGCCAGGGTGCCGATCGATTCCAGTTTCTGTTGTTGCCGCAATTGCGCCTCCAGGTTTTCCCGCACCGCTTCATTGCGTTGATGCGCCAGAACGTGCGTGAACAAGTCGGCGACGGTTTTCAAAAATTCCACGTCCACCTCGAGCCAGCGCCGCGCTTCGACGATCGTCTCCAGGCCGAGGAAGCCCACCAGGTCGCCATGGTGGGCAACCGGCACAATCAGAATCGATTGAACGTCCTCACGGTCGAGTTCATCCCGCAGCGCGTTCGCCTCGGGAGGCAACGAGTCGACGTCGTCCACCATGATCGGCTGAAAAACGCGCAATTGTTTCAACAACCAGGAATGATCTTCATAAGGGAGGTTTTTTTGATTTTCTTTTCGCGTGGCGACACCCCCGCAACACCATTCATGCGTCGTGGCGAAGGTTTGTTTGGCCTCGTCGGTTTGGCAGAGGAAAGCACGCTCGACATCCTTGAATTGGCCGATTTTCGCCAGCGAGGATTCAATGGTCCGATCGATTTCCTCCAACGATCCGGCCACGAAATCGGCGGAGATCTCACCGATCATCTGGTCGGTGCGCATCCGTTCCACCAACTCCCGACGCGCCTTTCTTCGTTCGGTGATGTCGTTGGCGTACACGGCGATGCGCGTGACCTCTTTCTGCTCGTCGAACACCGGATACAAACTCGTGTCCATGATCCGCGTTCGCCACGCCGTCTCCCAGCGTAACGGCCGACCGGATTCAATTACTTTGCGGATTTCTTCCTCGGCGACGATCTCCTGTTCCGGCGCCAGGTGGTCGTAAATCGATTGGCCGATGATTTTCTCCGGCGTTCTTTCCAGGTATTCCGCCGCCACGGAATTCAACGCCAATACGTCGCCTTGCGCATCGATCAACAAAGCGGCGTTCGTTGTTGCATTCAGTAGCGCGCGGGCGGTTTCCTCGCTCTCGCGCAACGCCTTTTCCGCTCGCACGCGATCGGTGATGTCGGTCAACACGGCGATGACGCCGATCAGATTGTCCGCGCCGTCGCGCTTGTATCGCCAATCGACCTGCACCTCCCGAATCAGCCCGTTCTTGTCTTTGATCCGGTCGAAATACACGGTTGGTTCAGGCTCGTTTGTGATTATATCGCTGAAATATTGTTCCGATTTACCACGGATAATATCGTCGGCCGCGGTATCGAAAATCGTCATGCCGATCATCTCTTCCGGCGAATACTGGAAAATATTGCGGCAGGCCTGGTTGGTAAAAACAAAGCGTCCCTTCAAATCGATTTCCTGCACCACGTGGGGCAGCAACTGCAACAGATGGTGATATCTCTCCTCGCTGGCTTTGAGCGCCCGTTCGCTTTGTTGCAAATCGGTTACGTCCAGAATCATTCCGACCAGGCCGTTGATCTTGCCCGCCACATTATGAAAGGCCGCTTTATAAAAGATAACCTGACGCTCCTGCCCCTGGGCATTCATGACCGAGCCTTCGCGCACCAGTCGCCCGCCGCTTTCCAGCAAGCGGCGATCGTCCGCTTCCTTCTGGTCGATGTACTTGAGCGGAATGACCTCATCGATGTTCCGGTTCGACAGTTCGTCCTTGCCAACGCCGATCAACCGTTCGAAGGCTTGATTGCAGCCCAAAAAGCGTCTCTCGATATCAACATAATAAATGGGGTTGGGCATGTTGTTGATCAGTGTACTGAGAAACTCGACCGATTCTTTCAAGGAGATTTCCGCCTGCTTTTTTTCGGTCACCTGGTCGTAAACGGCGACGATTTCCCCGGAAGGCAATCTATAGACAAAATTCTTGTACCAGTTTTGCAGTTTATTGTCCGTATAAAAGGAAACCGGATGATGCTCCGGCTCGCCGGTTCGCCACACGCGTTTGAACACGTCGAGCAAACCGAACTCAACGATGCCGGGATGCACCTCCGTCACATTCCGGCCGATGATCTTCTCGCGCGTTGTGTTGTCGATGCGCAGCCCGGTCAGGTTGATGTCCTTGAAGAAAAACTGTTCGCCGTTCTCACGGACTTCGTAAACGGCCACGCCGCTGCTCATGTGGTCGAACAATCCCTTGTAGCGCCGTTCGCTATCGCGCACTCGCTCTTCCAGCCGTTTGCGGTCGTCGATATCCAATTGCATGCCGGCCATGCGCAACGGCTCGCCGTATTTGTCCCAATCAACGATCCGCCCCTGCACCGCCACCCATTTCCAGGCGCCGTCCCCGGTTTTCATCCGATGTTCCGAGCTGAAAAACTGCTTCATTCCCGCCAGATGACGATCGATTTTTCGCCGCACCTCCGGCAAGTCGTCCGGATGAATCAACGATGACCAAGGATTTTCGATGTGCTCGAGTTCCTCGTCGCTGTAATTGAGCAATTCCCCCCAATGATTGTTCAACGTGATGGAATCGGATTCGAGGTTCCAGTCCCACGAACCGAACCGGCCGCCCTTTTGAATCATCGAAAGGTTCTCGTTGGTCGAACGCAGGGCCGTTTCAATACCGCGCCGCTCCAGGAAGGCCAACGCCGCGCCCAGCGTCGGAACGGCAATGATTGTCAAATAGATCGCCGTCAGAATCATTGTTTCCAAACCGGTCGGCAACAGCAGCGGTCCTTGCCCCGCCAGGGTGAAATAAACCGACAAACCGGCCGTGATCACGATCGCCAACGACGCGCTGAACAAGTCGAAGCGTAGGGCGATGTAAATCAAAATCGGTATGACGACAAACTCGAAATGAAACAGCGGCGTATGACCGAAAAATCCGATCGAGTGCCGTAACAGGGAAACGTTGACGACAATCAAAACAATGAACGCAAGCAGTTGTTCAATCCGGCGCCAAGGGGTTCGTTTCACCACCGCCGGCGTTGACTGCGATAACAAAACGGGAGTGGTCACCAAAATGCCGCTGAAGGCGCTCAACCACCACGCCAGCCAGACGAACGGAACCTCGTTCAAGGACGTCAGCCGTCCCCAGACGAAGCCGAACATACCGATCGTCGCCAAGATCGTCGCGCCGATAATCGCCCCGAAAAAGAGAAACCTGACCAGGAAAAACATCGAATCGAACCGGCGGCTTCCGGTCGTTTGCCGCAACAATGAGGCGCTGACGAGCGCCGCCAGCGCGGCTCCCAGGCCGATGGTCATCGCCGTCGGCAACGCGCCGTCCGTCAGGCGGCTTGTCCAGAGACTCGCCGTCGCCGCGCCGATAAAAATTCCCGGCAACAACCGGTAACCGAAGACCAAAACCGCGGCCAGCGCCAAGCCCGACAACACGCACGCCGGCGCCGCCAGTGAGAGGGGAATGGATAATTGCCTCGCCCCCATCGCGACAATCCAATAAGCGGCAATCAGCGCCGCATTGGCGGCCGGCATAACCGGTTTGGATAATTTAATAACCTGGACGGATTTCATTCCCGCTTTTTTCCTCGGATTTTTTTGATCGCGTACTTTTTTTATGCGCTGCACTTCTTTATAAACTAATGATTTCCTCCAAACAAAACAACGAAGGATAATTTTTAATCCTCCGTCCGGTCGGTCCCTGCGGGAGTTATCTCACGCGGCGGTCTATACTTTTTTGTTGGGTAATGATAATCCTTTATGCTCAGTCGTTGCCGAAAGGAATTGTATGTCGCAACCATCGCAGATGAACTGGCGCATGAAACTGCTCGCCAAATGGGGAGCTTTTTGTCACGATAACGCATGGTTACTGGTCATCGTCATCGTGGCGATTTCCTTGTTTTTCGCCTACTTCGCCATGACCATCGAGCTTAACCTCGGTTATCTCGCCTTGCTCGACGACCGCGAACCGGTTGTGCAGCGCGTCAACGACGCCAATGAAAATTTCGGCGGACTCGATTACCTGACCATCGCCCTGGTCACGCCCCGCGATCAGCCGCCCGACAAGGAACGGCTGATCCGCTACGCGTCAAAGCTCGCGCCGAAAATTCGCGACCACCCCGAGCTGGTCAGCCGCCTGGTCGAAAAAGTGGATCTGGATCAGATGATCCGCTGGGCGCCGCTGTTTTTGGACGACAAGGACCTCGATGATTTCATCGACGAATCCACCAAACGTAAAGACGATCTGGCGCGCGTATTCCGCGATCTGCATCTGCCGCGCTTCCTGACCGAATTCAACCGCATCATCGAAAACGAGATCATCGAAGAGGACGAAATCGCCGACGAGAAAGAAGCGCTCGATCAACTGCGCTCCCTGGATAAATTCTTCACCACCGCCCAGTCCTTTCTGACCAGCGAGGAGGAATGGGACGCCGGTTCGGTCAAGCGGTCGATCCACCGTCTGATGCTGCCCGCCGGCGACGAGGACGATTTTCCCGAGGACGATTATTTTCTATTCGACGGCGGCCGCATGCTCATCCTGCGCCTGATGTCGGTCGATCCGGACATCGATTACGAGTATTGCCGGCAAGTACTGACCATGATCGAAAACGTCGCGGCCGAAGTCTCCCAGGAGGTGCCGGGCGTCCAAATGCTGCTGGCCGGCAACATTCCGGTCATGCACGACGAATACAACGCCCTGGTTTTCGACGTGCAACTGGCGACGGTTCTTTCGATGATCGCCGTGCTGCTGATCTTCGTTTTCGTCTTTCGCAAATTCACCGACCTGCTGCTTATCGGTCTATGCCTGTTGTCCGGTCTGGCGATCACCTTCGGTCTGACCCAGTTCGTCATCGGCTACCTCAGCCTGCTGACCGCCTTCTTCGGCTCGATCATGATCGGTCTGGGCATCGACTTCGCCATCCATTTCATCAGCCGCTATGGCGAAAACATCCGCCGGGGCGAAACCGTGCGCCAAAGCGTCATCAATTCGATGGCCGGCGCCGGCCCGGGCATCATCACCGGCGGCGCCACCACGGCGGCGGCGTTTCTGGTGCTGATGATCGCCCGCTTCAAGGGCCTGTCGGAACTGGGCTTCGTCTCCGGCGTCGGCATTTTGGTCATGCTGGCCTTGATGTTCTCGTTGTTGCCCGCGATGGTTTGCCTGCGCGATCGGCGCAAGGTGGCCGCCGAACTGACCATCAAGAGCATCGGCGACTCGATTCCCCTGGGGCGCCTCGCCGACTTCGCGGTCCACTCCCCGCGGCTCAGCGGCATTTTTATCGTCTTGATCAGCGCCGCCGCCCTGTACGGCACGCTGCATACGTCCTTCAATTATGACTATCGCAGCCTCGAACCGCGCAATTCGATCGCCATCAAGCACATCGAGGAGGTCGAGGCGCGCCTGGGCAAGGGCATCGACTACGGTTTGTTCATCGCCGATTCGGTGGAAAAAAGCCGCCAATTGACCAACCAGGCGAAAAAGCTCTCCACCGTCGAGGACGCCGAATCGATCGCCGATTTCATCCCCGAAAATCAGGCCGACAAAAACGAACGCATTAAATCGTTGGCCCCGGTATTCAACGCCATTCAGGTGGAAAACCGGCCGGCCGGCGAGACGCCTTTTTCCGGCGACGAGCTGGCCGCCTACGCCGAAGCCGTGCGCGGCAGCGCCCGCGTAACGCGCGCCGTGCTGCAATTGGCCATCCTGGGCGGGCATTTCGAATTGATCGACCTGGCCCGGGCCGTCGCCGAACGCCTCGACGCTTTCGCCGCCTTGTTGACCGCCGAGCAGCCGCCCCAATTCGCCGCCCGCGCCGGACGCTACCAGCGCATCGTCGCCGACGAAATGAATCATTTGCTCGCCAGTCTGCAACTCGCGACCAAGGGCGAACAATTGACCGTCGATGCCCTGCCCGAAGCGATCCGCGAAAACTACATCGGCAAAGACGGGCGGATGGTCGTGTACACCTACCCCAACGGCAACATCTGGAACGAACTGTTCATGCGCAAACACAACGCCGAGTTGTACTCCCTCGATCAATCGGCCATCTCCATTCCCATTTTGTTCGAGCGCGTGGTCGACAGCATCAAGGTGGATTTCCGCAGTTCGATCTGGTTTTCACTGGCGGCCGTGTGCCTGTTGGTGCTGCTGGATTTCCGCCGGCCGTTGACGGCGTTGCTGGCGATGATTCCCCTGCTGGTCGGTTCGTTGTGGATGGTCGGGATCATGCCGCTGCTCGGCATGCAATTCAATTTGGTGAACGTGGCGATCGTGCCTTTGATTCTGGGCATCGGCATCGACAACGGGGTGCACATTCTGCATCGCTACCGCATGGAAAAGTCGCGCCGCGTGCACTTCGCGGTCGAGCATACGGGCAAGGCGATTTTACTTTCCGCGCTCACGACCATGGCCGGCTTCGGCATGTTGGGCTTGGCCACTTATGTCGCCATCGGCACCCTGGGACAGTTGTTGCTGGTCGGTGTGGGGTTCTGCTTTTTCACGTCGGTTTTCGTTTTGCCGTTGATCCTGGCCATCTTCGAAAAAAACGATTGGAAAGTATAAGACAACTGCCCGCTTAAACGCATCGAGCCCGCCAACCGGCGGGCCCGAACGACCAGACTCCTTGTGTTCAGGTTTACTGTTTCACATAGTTGTCCTGATCATAGGGATCCTCGGGATCGTCGGTGAATTCGCCTTCATCGCCACCGTCGATGATCTCGAGCTGCTCTTCCAGCATCTTCTTCTTGCTGGTGATGAAGAACGTATCGGGGTAGTAACCGTCGCCCGGGACCACCAGTTCGTTCTTGGAGGCCACTTCGTCGTCGTTGAACACGGTCGGGGCGCCGACGATGTTGTCTTCCCACAGCTCTTTCTTTTCCATCTCGATGTCTTTCACGTTTTCCGTGAAGTCCGAGCCGCCCTTCGAAGCGATCTCATCGTCGTTGAACATGGTCGGGGCGCCGACAATGTTGTCTTCCCACAGTTCTTTCTTTTCCATCTCGGCGTCTTTGATGCCTTCATCGAAATCGCCGCCGCTTTCTTTCGAGGCGATTTCATCGTCGTTGAACAGCATCGGCGAGCCAACGACGTTCTCTTCCCACACTTCTTTCTTGGTCATTTCAGAGTCTTTGACGCTTTCGCCGAATTCGTCGCCGCCCTTCGAGGCGATTTCATCGTCGTTGAACATGGCCGGAGCGCCAACAATATTGTCTTCCCACAGCTCTTTTTTGTCCATGTCAGCGTCTTTGACGCCTTCGCCGAATTCACCGGCGCCGTCTTTCGAAGCTACTTCATCATTGTTGAACATGGTCGGAGCGCCAACGATGTTTTCTTCCCACAGGCCTTTCTTGACCATCTCGACGTCCTTGAGTTCCTGATCGGAACCATCGGTGTACGCCGACAGGGAATCTTCATCGGTGTCGGTGTCTTCATATTCGCCGCAGCCGGCGGCCAGGAACAATAGAAAAATTACGGTGATGGAAAGTGCCAGTTTCTTCATGGTTAGTTCCCTCCAGTTTGCCAAATCGGTTAGCATTTTGAGGGAACGGTCTTGGCGAGACCGTTCCTTCGGCAGCTGAGCCATCTCCTTGCGGAGACCTCATGCTTTGCGCCACCGCCTCACGACGGTTTTGCCTTTGTCACGGAACGTGCTTTCTAGGTTTTTCAATGAACTCATTTAAACGTTTCGTCAGATGTCTTACAATTCATAAGGATTTTTTTTCACAATTTCATTTTTTCCGATTTTTTATTATGTCTTTTTTTCCAGGTAGACAAAAAATAATAAGAGATGTATACAGTCCATCCGAAGTGAAACGTCAAAAAAGGGCCGGTTTTCGCCATGTTAGCCGAATTGATTGTACGACTTGATGACAGCGGAATCGAAATTGTCCATCATGAACAATCCCCATGGTTCGGAAAAGCACTTGCCGCCCGACGGGTCATGCAATCCGAAAATCCCGATGCGACAATTTACCTATCCGGCTACACGCCATTAGCGGCCTCCGGGCTTGGTTTCGCTGGAAAATTGAATATTTACGGCACAAGCCTCCTGGGCAACAACCTGCAGGGAAGCCGGTCCGGCGGATTGATCACGCGGAATCTGACCCGTATGGGCATTTTAGGGATTCAGATCGAAGGACAATCCTCTTCCCCCCTGGTTTTGCACCTGGCGGCGGATGGCTCACCTCGCCTCATTCCTTTAAAGGAATATGGGGACGATCTTCGCGGAACCTACCGCTTCGCCGAGGCAATTTATCAAAAGCACGGTAAAAACATAGGGTTGGCGATTACCGATCCCGCCTCGACCGGTTTTTTGTTCAATGCCATCGCCTGCAACGCCCAACCCGGCGAGCCGCCGCATCGAGTAGCCGGGCGCGGCACAAACCGTTTAGGTCACAACGGCCTGGTCGGCGTGGTGGTCGAGCGCTCCCCCGAACCGCTGCACGGACTTTCCTTTAATAAGAAGGCTGTGGCGGAGATATTACGCAAGTTGCACCAGACCAAGTGGAACAAAGGCCTGACCGGCAGCGCCGATGAGCAGAATCCTTCGTTGGGCGGCACCTATGGCGCGGCGGCCAAGGGGCGGTTCGATGCCGGTCACGGTCTGACCAACCTTTTCCGCAGCGCGCACATTCCCGATGAGTATTATCAAACCGTACTGCCCGAAACCATCGTCCGCGACCAATTGCGCCTGGCGCAGGAAAACGATCTGGCCATCAGCCGCCACTCCTGCCTGCCCGGCTGTCCGAACAAATGCAGCCAGACGATCATCATGGCCGACGACGGCGAATACAAAATTTTCAAAGCCGGCGAATGGGAAACCTATCAGGGAGCCATCAACCTGGGCATCTTCGAGCAGGCCGTGCCCTTCACCACCTGGGTGACGCGACACTCCAACGATTTCGCCTACGATCATATCGAAGGACTGGTCACCCTCGCCGCGCTGGCGTTGGTCACCGAAAGCAAGGTCGACACCGGCGTGCGTTACGGCGACGCCGAATCCATGAAACGCTGCCTGCGCGAGGCGGTCGCCGGCGATACGGACCTGGGACAATTGTTCCGGCGCGGCGCGGCGGCGGTCGAGCAACATTACGGCCTCGAACGCCACTTCACCGTCGGCGGACATGCTCTGGCCTTCCACAACGGACGCAGCATGGTCCAAACCGGCGTCGGCCTGAGTTGGACCTACGGCCGTCACGGCGAATGCTGCGCGGGACCGGGCCGCCTCAACTTCCTCGGCCTGCCCTACAATCCCGCCGACCATACGCTCGAAGCGCGCACCCACGTACTCAACAGCGTGCACGGGATGGTCATGTACGGCGCGGTCGACGAACACGGCATGTGTTTTTTCATCGGTCCCAGCCTCGACACCCTCGTCGACAGCGAGATGATCCTCAACACGATGGGCCTGCCGGGCGACGCTCGCGAGATGATCCGCCACTCCGCCGAGTTGATTTTGCGGATCCATGATTTCAACGAACAACGCGGCGTGCGCATCCAATCGCTGCCGAAAACCTTCTACGACCAGCCTACGCGCGGCAATCGACAAACGGATGACGAGGCGGTGGCCTTCAACGTGCCCTTCGCCGAGGTGCGCGATTACGGCCGCGAGGTGTTCGCCGACGTCGCCTCGGGCCGCGTGACCGTTCCCGACGAATTGCTGGCCAAATCGCGCGGACGTTATCAATAACGTCGTCTTGCCATTCCGCCATCGACTTCGTAGTATGCTTTCATTCGGATAATCCATAAGGAGGCATGCCATGAAAAAGCGATGGTTTTTCTATTTCATCGTTGTCCTCACCGTTGTGTCGATAGCCGGCGGCCTCTACGCCGCCCTCTCGCCGGCCGATGAATACCGGGCCGCGCGGGCGAAACTCACCGACGCCGACTGCGCCACGCGCCTGGGAGCGGACCTCTCCTTGACTGAGAAGGAACAGGCGGTCGATGAATATTTGTCCACGCTGCGTTCGCGCATTACCTTGGCTCACATGTTGGAACACAACTTTCCGCCGGCGAAAATGTTCTACCAGGTGAAAACCCAAATCGAGGAAGATTGGGTTTTCCAACTCCTCAAAACCATGCCCAAAGGCGGCGCGTTGCATGTGCATTCCAGCGCTTCAGGCACGGCCGAATGGGTCGTCGATACCGCGATGGAAACGGAAAACACTTGTTTGTGCTGGCAAAATAGCTGTACCTACAACGAGGATGACTATCCGAAGGGAACGTTGATTGTCGCGAAAAAATGCCCGGACGGATTCACCACCTTCGGCGAAAGCTCCAAAATGTTACGCGAAGAATTGATCCGCATGCTCACCATCGGCCCGGAAGAGGAAGCGCTGCCCGACATCTGGGACGAGTTCGAAAACATCTTCAATCGCGCCGGCAACTTCATCAACTACAAGCCGGTTTTCGAGAAGTATTTTAAACATGCCATGACCGTTATGGCCGAAGACAACGTTCAGTACCTGGAATATCGCGGCGGCATGTCGGCCTATGAGGATTTGTCCGGTAAGAAATACACGGCGCGGGATACGATCAATACCCTGCGCGAAATTTCGCATCAGGTGGCCAAAGAGCATCCGGGCTTCAAAATGAAGTTGATTCTCGCCGCTCATCGCAGCGCCACCCTGAACAAGCTGAACGAAAAACTGGCGACCGCCACCAAACTGTACAACGACAAGAGTCTGCGCGACGAAGGACACCCGTTCATCATCGGCTTCGATCTGGTCGGCCAGGAGGACACCGGGCACAAGACGATCGAATACCTCGACGCCTGGTTGAAGGCCCGGCAGGAAGGCAACGACATTCCCTTTTATTTCCACGACGGCGAAAGCGACTGGTTCTTCGACGACAACCTGTACGACACCGTGATCGACCCGATCGCCAGCCGGCGCATCGGACACGGCTTCAACCTGTTCCGCTTCCCCTCGGTGATGGAGAAGGTGAAGGAAAAGGACATCGCGCTGGAAATCTGCCCGATCAGCAACCAGGTCTTGCGCTACGTCAGCGACCTGCGCATGCACCCCGGCGCCGAGTACATCAACCGCGGCGTGCCGGTGGTGCTCAGTTCCGACGACCCGAGCATCTTCGGCTATCGCGGTCTGACCTACGACTTCTGGGAAGCGTACATGGCCTGGGGCTTCGACCTGCGCACGTTGAAAAAGCTGGCGCTCAATTCCCTCACCTACACCGGCATGGACCAGCAGGAGAAGGCCGAGGCGATCGCGCGGTGGCAGGAGAAGTGGAACATCTGGATTGAAGCGATATACGCCGAAGCAACGAAATAAACGTATCTTCTGGCTCCGTTGTCCGGCGCTCAACGGAGCCGCAACGATCGTTTTTCAGCGGAAAAAGCCTATTCCTCGTACTTGAACGAAACCTTCACCCGCGCGCGGTAAGCCACCACTTTGTTGTCTTCGACTTTCATATCCAGCGTGGTGATTTCGGCGATGCGCAAGTCGCGCAGGCTTTCCCCCGCCTTTTCGACGGCGTTTTTCGCGGCGTCCTCCCAGGACGTGGGCGATGTGCCTACCAATTCGATAATCTTATAAATACTACTGGTCATGGTTCCCCCCTCATGTGGACCGGCATCCATCCGATCCGGATAAATTTAATGGATTCCTGCAAAAAAAATGTAGTCAGCAACCGGGGCGATGGCAAACGTTCGCCATCGATTTCTTTGCAAAATAAATTGAAGTGGAATCAGGAAACGCCGGACCAGTAACCGAGCAGATGATCGTACATGCGCTGAAATTCGTCCATCTGCCGCCCGTAAAAATCGACGCGCGCCGGATCGGGTTCGATCACGGCAAAAGATTTCGCCCGCTCGCGCGCCGTCGTCGCCGCATCGTCGATCAACCCGACGCCCTGCGCGCCCAACAACGCCAATCCCTTCACCCCGGCCTCGGGCTCGTCGGTCAGTTCCAGCGGCACGCCGTACACGTCGGCCTTGATTCGATTCAGCAACCGATTGCGCGTGCCTCCACCCGCGGCGTGAACGCGCGTGATCTCCACCCCCGCCGCGGCGAACCGGCGCAGGCTTTGCCCGACGCCCATGGCGACGCCCTCCATCACCGCCCGCGCCAGATGCTGTGCGCGATGGTTGAGCGTCAAGCCGTAAAACGCGCCGCGCGCCGCCGTGTTCTCCCGCCGCCGCTCGCCCAGCGGATAGGGGTAGAACATCAGCCCGTCGCTTCCCGGTGGCGCTTGCTCGGCCAGAGCCACCAATTGATCGTAGTCGAACGACTCCCCGCGCGCCGAGGCGATGAAATCCAGCGCCCATTTGTTGGCCAGCCCGCCGCAATCGAGCATCGTGAACGGCAACCAGCCGCCGACCACGTGTCGCAGGTTGGAAAAACCCGGGGCGACCAGCGGCCATGCCAGATGCACCATAAACAAAGTACTTGTCCCGGTGATATCCGCCGCCGCGCCCTGCTCGCTCAGCCCCAGACCGAGCATCGAGACGATGAAATCCGCGCCCCCGGCGATCACCGGCAGCCCGACGGGCAGACCCGTTAGCGTCGCCGCCTCGTCGCTGACCGCGCCGATGATTTCCGCCGAGCGACGCACCGGCGCGAATTTTTCCAGGTCCACGCCGACCACCTCGGCCAGATGCGCGCTGTAGGCATCGGTCGTCGCATCCCACAAGTAGGCGCCCGACGCCTCGGACGGATCGGTCGCGGCCACGCCGGTCATGCGGTAGTTGATGAAATCCTTGGGGACGAGGAACCACCGCGAGCGCGCGTAAACATCCGGCTGATGTTCGGCGATCCACCGAACCTTCAAACTCACCCAACCCGATTGCACCGGGTTGCCGGTCAGCCGCGCCAGTTCGTTTTCGTCGTGGCGCGCCAACAACGCGTCGCATTGCTCCTGGCAGCGCTTGTCGCACCAGATTTGCGTCCACTCGGCGGTCAGCGAGCCGTCGTCGGCCACGCCCACCGGCCCGTGCATCTGCCCGCAAGCGGCAAACACGGCCGGAACGTTCGTGGAGAAATCGACCTTGGTCGCCAATTCGCGCAGCGCCCGGCAAGCGTTGTCCCACCACTGCGCCGGTCGTTGCTGCGCCCAGCCCGGTTGCGGATTGCTCACTTCATGAAAAGCCTGGGCAATGGCGAGGATCTCGCCCGCGACGCTCACCGCGCCGGCGCGCACGCTTTGCGTTCCCAGATCCAACACGATGATGATCGGCCGCGCCATGATTCGCCGTTCCCTACAAACGGCGGCGCAGCACTTCGGTCAGTTCCTCCGTGCTCAACTTCACCGGGTTGCTCTTGTTGCCCGCGGCGGCGACGATCTTGGGCAGATCATCCTCGCCGACGCCGAACGCGCCCAGGCGCGGGATCTGCAACAACTCGGTCCATTCTTCCAGGATCGACAACAGCAGTTTGCATCCCTGCTGTACGTTTTTCGCGTCGATGCCCGCCAGCAAGCCGCCGACCTTGGCGAACTTTGTCAGCGCCGGATGATCCCATCCGTGTTCGTGGGCCAGCTTTTCGATGGTCAGTTCATTGGCCGGCAGCATCAGCGTGCCGCACACCACGCCGTGCGCGATGGGAAAATAGCCGCCCACCGCCGCCGCGAAGCCGTGCACCGCGCCCAGCCCGGCGTTGGCCAGCACCAGGCCCGACATCAGCGCGGCGTAAGCCATCCGGCCGCGCAGTTCCACGTCGTCGCCGCGATCGCCCGCCACCAACGGCAGCGTTCGTGCGATGCGCTCCAAGCCGCTCCAGGCCAGCGCGTCGGTCAATGGCGAAGCGCCGGTGGAAACATACCCTTCCAGCAATTGCGTAAAGGCGTCCATCCCGCAGGCGGCGGTCACCGACGGCGGACAGGTGACGGCCAATTCCGGATCGACCAGCGCGACGGCCGGCACGAAATTGTCGTGGCGTAGCGATTTCTTGAAGCCGCTTTCGCCGACCTGGCTGATCACCGCGTTCTTCGTCGCTTCGCTGCCGGTGCCGGCGGTGGTCGGCACGGCAATCAGCGGCTTGGTCGCGCCGGGATGCTCCTTGGTTCCCACGCCTTCGAGATAATCGATGATCGGCTCACCCAACGGCAGCATCGCCGCAATGGCCTTGCCCGCGTCCAGCACGCTGCCGCCGCCCCAGGCGACCACAACGTCGACCGGCTGTGCGCCCAAACGAGCCACCGCTTCGTCCACCAGCGCCGGCGACGGCTCGCCCGCGACGGTGATGTGCGTATATGCGATGCCGCGCTCGCCCAGCGCTTTTGTCAGTTCGTCCCAATGGGCGGTGGCGCGATACGAAGCGGCGCCGGTCACCAACGCGACGTGGTTGCCGTAAGCGGCGATCAGGCGCGGCAACTCGGCGAACTTGCCCGCGCCGAACACGAGGGAGGGCATCCGGACGAAATCGAAGGGCCGGATCATGATCCATCTCCTTGCAGTGATTAAAGGAAAATACTGGTTGAACCGTTTCCCAACATCACAACCTCGTGGGTTGTACCGCCGTTCTCCACCATACACAATCTGTGACATTGGTTCATTGGTTCAACCAGTGATCCAATTTTTACCCGATGCCGCGGCGCCTGTCAATATATTCAAAATGGAACGGCGTAAATAATTCGAACACGCTCAAATCAACGAGCGCCAAACGCTCTCGACCCGTTGGAACGTCGAATGCCAGGTGAACGGCTCCAGCGATGCGCAACTGGGTTCGCGCAACGGTGGTTGCGCCAGACTGCGGCGCAACGCTTCGGTCAGGCGATCGGTGAACGCGGGCAAATCCCCCGCCAGCGGCACGTCCGGCCCGGACAGGCGCGGCAAAGCGATCAATTCCAGCGCTTCGCCCAAATGCGGTGCGAGCACCTCCACCACGCCGGGCAACGCGGTGGACGCCAAACGGCAGCCGCAAGCCAACGCCTCGACCAGCACCAGCGGAACACCCTCGTAAAACGACGGCAACACGCACACGGCGCAGCCGCGCAGCAGCTCGGCCAGTTTTTCCTGCGGCAATTGGCCGTGCATTTTCACCAACGGCGCCATGGCCGCCATGCGTTCGCGCAACGCCTCGGCTTCGGCTCCCGCTCCATCGCCGGCGACATGCAACTCGAGATGCGGAAATTCCTCGCGCAGGCGCTCGACGGCATCCAGCAGCCAGGGCAAGCCCTTCGCCGCGCTGTACTTGCCGATGTAGACCGCCTGCCCCGCGCTCGTTGCCGCCTCCCGCCCACGCGTGTGGAACAGCTCGTCGCGATACCCCGCCCCAACCACGTGAATGCGCGCGCGGTCGATGCCGTAGGTTGCGGCGATCCGCTCCACGTGCCCCGGCTGCAACGCAACGACCGCCTCGTTGCGGGCGCACCCGGCGACGATTTTCTCCGCCAGATGCGGGCACAGTTGCAGTTGGCGCAACGCGGTCGAATAGCAATGCATAACCACCGGGATATCCGGCGCGAGGTCCTTGAGCAGCGAACTGACGATCCACAGATGATGCGCGTGAATGACGTTGGGGCGGAACGCCGCCAGCACATCGGCCAGATGCGCCCGCCAGGCCGCGCGGTAGGCGTCCAGTTGCGCGACGGTCATCGTCGAAAAGCGCGTCGAGCGATAGGGCATCACATCGCTCATGCCCGGCACGGGGAACGTCAGCGGATGGCGTTCAAAAAACAGCGGAAGGATCTGCTCGCCCGGCAAATCGCCGATGCGCGGATGCCCTTCCTCGGCCGGCACACCGACCACGGCCCGTTGTTCCCAGCCGGCGCGCGCGGCCAAACGCACCAGCGCATCGAGCGTCACGCCGCTGCCGGTCAGAAACGGCCGCTGCGAAAGAATATGCAATACCGAGGGCTTCATCGCCGATCATCGTACGCGATTGGAATTCACATCACAAATCGAATGGTTATGGTCTGTTATTGCACCCCGGTCCGCTTTTTGTTAATGTAGCGCGCCCGGAGGGTATTCGCGGTCGCGAATGATGGATGGACGTTGAAAACCGCCCCGGATGGCGAACGAGCGGAAAGGACGAACAAACAACCATGACCGATAAATCAACGAAACGATTTATTGTCATCCTGGCGTGCCTGCTTCTGGGTTTCCTGGCCTCGGCCTATACGTTCCACCTGTTCATGCAGGTGCAGAAACACGGTCCGAACGTCGACAGCTTCTGTGCGATCAGCGAAACGGTCAATTGCATCACCGTGGAGACCAGCGAATACGCCGTGACATTCGGCGTGCCCATCGCCGTGTACGGCCTCGAGTACTACTCGGTCGGACTGGTCATTTTACTGCTGTCGTTCTTGGGCATCTGGCCGCTGCGCCGTTGGCAGTCGCTGATTTTCTGGATGGCCGTCATTTCGGTGCCGGTCATCACGATCCTCGCTTATCTGGCCTTCGTGGTCATCGGCTCGATCTGCATCGTCTGCTGCGTGGTCTACCTGGCCAACCTGACGATGCTCATTTACCTGCTGGCCGCCAATCGCGGCCGCCTGCGCGAACTGGCCGTGGAAGGACCGACGGAATTTTTCGGCGCGCTGCCCAAGGCGCGCGGTTTGCTGATCGCCGTGATCCTCTTCGCCGCGGTCGCCCTTTCGCAGTTCTTCTGGATGTCGCCGGCCTTGGGCATCGCGGGGGGCGGATCGTTCAACTTCCAGGGGTTGCCGGTCAGCGGCATGAGCCTGGGCAATCCGGACGCGCCGATTCAGATCGAGGAATTCACCGACTACCAGTGCCCGTACTGCGACAAGGCGCACAAGGTGATGATGGAACTGGTGCAAAAGTATCCGGACAAGATCCACCTCACGCACCGCGATTATCCGTTGGATCACAACTGCAATCCGTACATTCCCCGGCCGTTCCACCCCGACGCCTGCCGCGCCGCGAAGTACGGTCGTTGCGCCGCCGCGCAAAATCGCTTCTGGCAGCTCGACGACAAGATGTTCCACAACCGCACCCGGCTGCAGAAAAGGCACATCGTCGTCTACGCCCGTGAGTCGGGATTGAATATGAGCAAGCTCGAGGAATGCGTCACCGAGCCCGCGACGCTCGACGCCATTCTGAAAGACATCCACGAGGGACACAGCCGCGGCGTAAACGGAACGCCGGCCTGCTTCATCAACGGCGAGTTGGTGTTCGGTTACTACCCGCTGGAATTCTGGGAAAACAAAGTGCGCAAGATTCTGGGGCTCGAACCGATCGCGACGCCGACGCCGGCAGCGCCCGCCGAACCGACGCCCTAATCATTAAAACCAATTAGCCACGTATACATAGCTCGTCAATATTATCGGTTTGAGTCATGTGATAATATTCTTTGCCCCATGGCTGTTAAAATAAATACTCTCTTTCAAAATTCAAATAGATAATATATATATCCTTACTAGTTATATACTTATTTCTTATGAATGCGAGAAATCATCAATGACACGGCGAAAGTTATCCGCCAAATGGATATGGTTGCTATCCATTGGTAGTTTGGTTATTGGCTTCGGTGGAAATGAAATTTTTCGTCAGATCGGCCTGCATCATTCAAAAGGCCTTATGCAATATATCGGCAATCCTAAAACATTCTGGACCAGATATTTCTATTTCATAACTTGCTGGAAATTTTGTTTCGTTGGCGTGGGCTTGGCCTTATTTGTACCCGCCCTCTTTCGCCGCCCGCGAGAATTGGCACAAGTCATTTTTACCAGAAAAGCTCTCTTTCGCCTGGTTTGGATCGGCTACTTGCTGATATTGATTTTCGTCTGCGAACAACTTTGTCATTGCATTTTATTCTACAAAGAAAAGGTGCGTTTAACAAATGAATTGGACCCCTATGAGGAAGTGCATCCGAAATGCGTTCGGCTCTGGCGACTGAAACCCGGATATCATTGCGACGCGTCTGAAACCGCCAAGGAAAAACGTGAATCCGGACATTGGCTAGGCGCCTTGTTGTACGAACATGACCTGAAAAAGAACACTGAATTTGCCGACTATGAATTGCACATAAATTCACTGGGGATTCGCGGGGATGAGCCACAAGAAAACACGTATCGAATTCTCTGCTTGGGAGACTCATGCACCTTCGGTCCCCAATACAATAATGCATATCCGGATTTCATCGAACACCACCTAAATACTGACCTTAAGAGAGACAAACGATTTGATGTTATTAATGGCGCGGTAGAGGCTTATTCAGCCATCCAAATCGTATTACGTTATCGCCTCGATTTCATGAATCTCAAGCCCGATCTCGTAATCGTATTCGTCGGCTGGAATTCAATGATCGATTTCGATAACAATCCGATAAACAAACACCCTCGCGACACAAGTGTAATTGTCAATAATTTCAAGGAAAGGACGACTCCCGCAGTAAATCTAAAAAAGAATAGTAAAACATATATCGGCTATTTATTTGGTTCTCTCTGGAAAAAAAGCAAAAAAGGCAAGGAAAATAGTAAACCTTCACCGTTTTATCGCCCGATCGAATCAACACACGTATGCAATTATCCGCCGCGGGCGATTTGTCTCTACCTGAACCTGCTGGTGGATTTCCTCATTGAGGAAGTACACCTATCCCCCGACAAGATCGTACTGTGCACACTGCCCGGCCTTATACAAAGCGGGGAAGCCCCTTCGCAAAAAGCGCTGAATCTGAGTCAATGGTTGCCGGACTGGACGAAAGGCAACACCTATTTATATGCTCTCGCCTACGAAGGATATAATCGGCACATTCGGGAAATATGCCGCCAACGCGGGCTGCACCTGATCGACCTGGAGCAATGGTCTCGGGAAAATCTGCAACTGGATAATGATTTCTTCGACCTGGTGCATTTCCACTGGTATGTTCATCCGATGGTCGGCGAATACATCGCCAAAAACCTGGAGACGTTTATCTAATCCCACCCATAAGCGCGGTGCAAACGATCGCGCAGCAACCGTTCGAGGATGGCGCGGTTGCGCGTCCAACGAGCATCCGGCGGCGGCACGGCGGCCGGCGTTTCCTCCAACACCGTGAAGAAGGCTTCGCTGTCGGCAAGCGGTCGACGCGCGGTCAATTCCCGATCGGCAAACAGCACGCCTTCCAGGCAATAGAGCCAGAGGGTTTCGATGCCCGCCGCTTTGGCCGCCGCCACGTCCGGCGCGAACAGACCGGCCCGGTCGAAGCTCTTGCCCTCGTTGCCGGGGATGACGCCCTCCCAAGTACTGCCCAACGTGATCCACGCCCGCTCGCCCACGCGGCGCGCCAGTTCGCCGGCGTATTCGTACAGCACGCGTTGCGCCGATCCCGGCGGCACGACCAGCGGCACGGCGGTGGGCAGGTACGAGTTGTAAAACATCGCGTTGTAGGCGTCGAAAGGCACGCTGAACACGGGCATCTCCAGGTAATCCTGCAGCGTGTGGCCGTCGTGGATCAGATCGGCGATCAGAAACGGGAACACCGCGCTGGACACGCGAACGCCCTCGCCCTGCAGCGTCCGGACGATCTCACCCAAGCGGCGTGAAGCCCAGGCGAAGCGGCGCGGATTGCGGTTGGCCAGAAAGAGTTTGGCGAACGACAAGGCGCGCGCGTACCACGGCGGGCCGGGGAAAAACGCGGCTTCCATCTGCGTCCACGGCGTCTCGACATCGACGACCAGCCAGTCGGGTTTGCCGCCGAATTTGACACAACCTTCGAGGATCGTCTCGACCATCCGCGCGGTCGCGTCGACGTTGCGTTCGTTGATCCAATAGCCCAGCGACTTGGGCAGCAACGGCCAAAGGCAATAGGTCGCGCCCGCTTCGCGCAATGCCTGCGCCAAGGCCAGATGCTCGGCCAGCCGCTCGGACGCAAACCGGCCGTCGTCTTCCGGAAAACGCAGGGCATGCCCCAAGGTCAGGCGATGGCGCCCCAACAATTCGACTACATCCGCTTGACTCAACTCGCGCGGGGACAACGTCTCACAATACACGCCGAACTTCATTCGCTGCTACTTGCCTTTCTTGCGCTTATCCACTTCCGGGCCGGTCAAGGGCACGAACATGACCGGCAACACCGATTTTTGCGTCGTACCGTCTTTGGTCTTCACGATCAGCATCAGCTCTTGCACGTTTTTGCCCACGGGAATGATCATCCGTCCACCGACCTTGAGTTGATCGATCAGCGGTTGCGGCACGTGGTCGGGCGCGGCGGTGACGATGATGCTATCGAACGGCGCGTGTTCGGCCCAGCCCCGGTAGCCGTCGCCGCACCTGACCTCGACGTTGCGATAGCCCAGGCCCTGCAGGCGTTCGCGGGCGCTGTCGGCCAGGGCGCAGATGATCTCGATGGTGTACACGTGCTTGCTCAGCTCGGCCAGGATCGCCGCCTGGTATCCCGAGCCGGTGCCGACCTCCAGCACCGTTTCGCCGCCCCGCAGTTGCAGCGCCTCGGTCATGAAGCCAACAATGTACGGTTGGCTGATCGTCTGGTCGTGCTCGATCGGCAGCGCCCGGTCGGAATAGGCGAACGGACGATAGCGCTCGGGCACAAACAGGTGACGCTCGACCTTGCGCATCGCCTGCAGCACGCGCGCGTCGCTCACGCCCTGCGCCTTGACCACCTGCACCATGCGTTCACGCTGCCGCGCCCAGTCGTCGGCATGGCAGGCCAACGCGATGAGCAGCAACAGCAGCACGCTGATTATCATCGGCCGAAACATGATCGTCTCCCCCCCCACTTGCAGTGTAAGCAGCACCGGAAAGGATGCCAAGGGCGGGAACGTCAGACGGCCGGGGCGCGCAGTTGGTGCGCCGGCGTGAAATAGCGCCGCCAAAGAATCAGCGTGCCGCCGATCGTGGCCGAGGCGATCACGGCGGTCAGCAAGTAGAAGATGATCACCTGATAGCGCACGGCCAGGATCGGCTCGACGCCGCTGATAATCTGACCGGTCATCATACCCGGCAACTGGACGATGCCCGCGGTCATCATCGAGTTGATCGCCGGGACCATCGCCTGACGCAACGCCTCGCGCACCACGTGCAGCGACGCCTGCCAGCTCGTCGCCCCGACGATCAGCGCGGCTTCAATGCGGTCGCGGCCCTCTTTCATGCCGCGATCCAGCGCCCGCACGCCGATCGCCAGACCGGTCATCGCGCCGTTGAGCATCATCCCGACGATGGGAATCACGTACGCCGGGTTGTAATAGGGCTCGATGCCGATCACCAGGTAAAACACGTAGGCGGCCAGCACGACCGTGCACAGGCCGATCACGCCCGAGGCGATAAGCACCAGGCGCAGGCCCATTACCCCCGCGCGCTTGGCGGCGTTGTAGCCGGCGACGATCGTCATGACCAGCAGGATGCCCGCCACCGGCAGCGGCCGGTCGAGCGCAAACACGTAATGCAGAATGAAGCCCACCGCCACCAGTTGCACGAACACGCGCACCGAGCCGATGAGCAGGTCCTTTTCCAGCGTCAGACGCAGCACGGTGCTGATGACGATGGGAATGAGCATCAGCAAGGCGCTGATGAACAGGTCGAGGTACGTCAGGTGGAACATCGCCTCGTTCATGACGCCTCCCGCCGCAGCAAGGCGGCCGCGGGGCCGTCCGGCGCGAGGATTTCCCGCGGCGGTCCGTCGGCGGCGATGAGCCCGTCGGCCAGGTACAGCACGCGGGCGCAGAATTGCAGATGCTCCAGCTTGTGCGACACGTGCAGCACGGTCTTGCCCGCTTCGGCCACGAGGCGGTGCAGATCGTCCAGAATCTCGCCGGCCACCTTCGGATCGAGGTTGGCCATGCTCTCGTCGAGCATGAGCACTTCGGGTTCGAGGTAGAGGATCCGCGCCAGTTGCACGCGGGCTTGCTGGCCGGTCGACAGCGCCTGGGCGTCGCGGTCGGCCAGCTCCGACGGCAGGCGCATCAGGTCGAGCATCCGTCGGGCGCGTGCGACGTCGCCGGGCTGCTCGCGCAGGGTGTCGGGCGCCAGCACGTTGTCGAGCACCGAGCCGGGGAACATCACCGTCCGCTGATTGACCAGGGTAATACGGCGGCGCAACTCGGTGACCGGCAGGTCCGTCAGCAGTTGCCCGCCGTAGCGGATCTCGCCGCCGGTAGGATCTTCCAGCCGGTTGAGCAGCCGCAGGATGGTCGTTTTGCCGCTGCCGCTCGCGCCGATCAGACCGACGCACTGCCCGGCGGGGACGGTCATGCTCACGCCGCGCAGGATGGGCGTCGCCACGCCGCCGGCGCCGGGTTTGACGTGCTGCACGTTGCGTAGTTGGATGTCCAGCGTACTCATCGACCACCCTGGGAAGTTGTCAGCGGGCATCATAACCACTAAGGACTTATGGCGAAAGGGCATCGGCTGGGATCAGCATTGTGGGACAAAGGATATACCAGGAATAATGCCTAAACCTGTTTTCAACCACCATTGCTCAGGATCTTGCTCGGCGCATACAAGCCGAGCGCAGGACAATTCATGGGATGATATCTCATTTGGCAGAACGATTTTTAAAAAGATTCAAATTTTTAATGGTTGCTGGATAGAAAAATGATAATTGTTGAGGAGCGATGACTAAGTGTGGTAAAGAATAGTATAATAAAAATAATCCTAATTTTCATCAGGATGACAATGGATTTTTACGTAATTTATTGATAGATCTATAATCAGTATTTACTCGTGAGGTAGATTAATGCGCGTCAATAACATCTTACTAATAACAACAGGTGGTACAATTCAAGGAAATGTGGCGATAAGAAAAGATAAGGATAGCATTCACAAAATAAATAGTTTTGCAGAGTTGATTTTACCAACCAACGGATATTTTAAGGATAAGTGGCAATGTGATATTAATGTCGATTTGGAGGAGATGTGTAATGTTGACAGCTCCGATATTTTGCCGGAGCATTGGAAAAAATTATGCGAGCTTATTGTTCAAAAATATGATGAATATGACTCATTTATTATTTCCCATGGAACAAACACCCTAGGTTATACTTGTGCAGCTCTATCATTTGCTATATCTAACCTTGGTAAACCAGTGATATTAACTGGCTCTCAGGTTCCTGCCGGTTTGCCTGGTTCTGATGCCATAACAAATCTAAACAATGCTATAAAAGTTGCTGCCTGGCCATATGCCGACACGCAAGTAAAAGGTGTGGTGGCAGTATTTGGGAGCCATATTATTACAGGTACTCGAGTGAAAAAAAGTACGGAGTTTGACTACGACGCATTTCAGTCTTTTTCATCAGGCAGTATTGGTCGAATCGGAAGAATAATAAATTTCAATGAAAAAAATCTCAAAAAACATCTCGGATACCTACAGTCTAAACATTATAATATGGCATTACATTCGGATGATTTGATTTGGAATAATGAATATGACATGAGAATTGTTTCCTTAACTGAATTTCCAGGAATGTCACCAGATATTTTTAAAACGCTAGTTGAAAATAATGATATCAAAGGCTTTATATTCAGAGCATTTGGCGCAGGCGACGTGAGTGCAAACTTACACAAAGCATTTGAATATCTTAAAACATATGAGATCCCAATTGTAGTGACAACACAGGCACCAAATGGGAATAGCAATTTTCAAGTAAATGAACCTGGGCAACTCCTTAAAGAAAAGAAACTGGCAATTCCAGCTTACGATATGAGTATTGAATCCCAAACTGCAAAGTTAGCTTGGCTTCTGGCAAAAAAAGCAAAGGGGGAAATGGGTTATTCCGATGTGTTGAGAGAAATGACCGAAGATTATCGCGGTGAGATTAACGTATTACTTGAGCAAAAACAGTAAATACTATCGATTAATGATTTAGGATTATAAGCAATGGAATATGGATGTGATTATGAATGAAATAGAATTACTTATAATAAAATTTGTTGTTTCAATATTCATTGTACTTCTTCTTTCTTTTATTGCAGAGCATGTAAGTCCAAAATGGGCTGGGATTCTTTCTGGATTTCCAACGGGCAGTGCAATTACATTACATTTTTTTGCATTGGAGAATGGTTTAACATTTGCGGGAGAAAGTGCAATTTATAATATGGTTGGTCTTGTAGCTATGCAAATGTTTATATTTAGTTATTATTTATGTGGTGTAAAGCTGAAGAGATACAAGATAATAATGTCAACAATAGGTGGATTTATTGGTTATACAATAACTATCTCCTTAATATCAAGATTGCCAATTAATCCATATCTAGCCACAATTATCCCAATTATATCATTTTTCATTTTTAAGTCTTCCTTTAAGAAGATTATCCATTCGACGATTGGTGAAAAAATTAAGCCAACATGTAAAGTTATTATAAGTAGGTCCGGTATTGCGGCAATAACAATTTGTCTGATCACTGGTGTTGCAGAGATAGTAGGCTCAACTTGGGCTGGACTTTTTTCTGCTTTCCCAACCACATTATTTCCGTTAATTTTGATCATTCATTATAGTTACGGAGAGCAATATGCACATTCAATAATAAAACATGTGCCAGATGGTCTCGGTGGTTTACTAACATATTCCTTAATTTTGTATTTGTCCTATCCCTCAATTAGTCTTTATTTAGGAATAGCCTTGGCCTTTTCTGGAGCGTTATCATATTTGCTATTATATAGCCTTCTACAGAAAAATTTGGCGAAACCAAACTCGTTATAATTATATACTTTCCATCTCTCCCTCCCTATAAAATCGTCGGAATTTCTTTCTCAAAGGATTCATTTTCAAAATCGCCTAAAATGAAATCATTTGCTTCCAATAAAATTTTTGGGTCAAAACGATAATATCCCTGTAAAGTTCCATTATTAGTAGAAACAAACTTTTTCCGCAATAGCTGTTTGGATATCATATGGCGCATACTCCATACAGGATCCTTTACGGCACAAACTGTGCCAGGAGATAAGCCAAGGGATTTCAGGTCCTCGAGAGAGGCTAAGGAAACGTCTTTAACCTCCAAAACATTTTTTATTGATCTCAATGAAGCTTCTTTATTGCCCGGTAAATGAAGAGCTATAGTTCCAATTTGTGTTTTTAGAATCAAAGTCTTTAGTTCATTTTCCAATGGTATATTCTTTGCGGCAGCCGCTTCTTCGCAAGAAACAACAGGCTCATCAAGGAAAAACGCTTTCAACATTATTCCAGGCTCTGGCAAAGAAGATTTGTTATCATATAGATTCTCATTAGTTACTCTTATCGCCCTTTTCCATTCCATTTTAAAGGCTTTATATAAATTCCTACTCTCATGTTGATCTAACAGAAGTCTTCCACGTCTAATTCGATGAGGATTGTTCAGAACATGGTCAGCAATATAAGCTCTTGATGTGTTGTTTGAAGGATCAAAGAACATTACCATATCCTCAAGAGGAGTATCTGGTTTTTTCACTCTCCGTATAACGATTTTATGCTCTAGTTGCGCTTTTATAATTTGTTTATGGTCGTCCCAATCCGAATCCGGAACAAAATAAAGTCGTTGAATTTCCACACCACGATTAACGGCTTTAAAATTTTTATCGAGATACTCTTGTTGTTCATCATCTTCTTTCCAAAATTCAGAAGATAGAGCGGCAACTGCATAAATTTTTATAGGTTTTTTAGCATTTTCCATTTCTTCAAACAAAGCATTATAGTACTGTCCCGGTGTCAATTCTATTTGCCCTTGTGACGCCATAATTAGTGAATTATAAAAATTGGATATAATATAATCATCAATATTTTTTCTCCATGAAACAGGAAGACCTGTCAAACATTGTTTGATGTGATTGAACAAGTTTTCCTGCTTTGGATAAATTTGTTTGAGCTCATCCTTAACTCTATTTAACCAATCCTTTAGATGACTTTTTATTAACTCCGGATTTGTTTGGTCCCAATTAATTGTTGTTATCCCATGAAGGTCTGTTGGAAGACTTGCTTCTCCCTTGTCGTTTTTTATTCGCAATATTCCCGTGCGACGTTTTCCGAAACGATCTAAAAACATCCCCAATTCTAACAAGACATTGTCCCTTGGCGATAACCGAATTTCTCCTCGAACATCAACTTTATCATCAGGATTGGCAATTAAAATTGCGGCATCAACTTCAGTTTCTAGTAAAGCATCAAGAGTAACATCTCCGCTTTTACAAACCTTTTCCCAATAAACTACATCCGCACCAAGTTTTTTCAAATGACGTTGAACAACTACACCAATATTATGAGCTTCCGTTGATGATCCAATAAATACCCTAGGCATATTTCCCAAAATACCTCCATCAAAAAATGATGTTTCATTTTAGATAAATGTAATATTAATTCAACTACAATTTTATATTTGATGAACAAAGCATAATTATTCTAATCAGATAACCAGAAACTAACCTTGCAATATATAAGTTTCCAATTTATTGTAAAAGATTTATCTTCGCACTCAGAATAATATAATAGTTAATACCAATCACGAATCTTTGCTGGCTTTAACCGTTGATGGGGCTTTGTAATAGAATTGCATCCACAGCCATACCCAACCCAAGGCACCCGGCCACGCAAACCAACTTCTCTGTGCTCGCTCCTTCTGCTATGTTACTATTCAAGAAGCAATCCAAGTGGGAGAGATCGATGAAGCAGTTTTTTTATTTAATGGCGACAATCGCGTTCTGCCTGGTTGCGAGCATGTTCTTGTCCGCTTGCTCTTGCGATAACGACGACGATGACGACGACGATGCGGCGGCCGATATGGTGGTCACCAACGCCACGATTTTCACCGCCGATCCCGACAATCCGTGGGCCGAAGCCCTGGCGGTTCGCGACGGTAAATTCGTCTACGTCGGCGACGAAGCGGGCGTGCAAGGCTTCATCGGCAAACAGACGCAGCAGGTTGACGCGCAGGGCTTCTGGGTGACGCCGGGCTTCGTCGACAATCATTGCCACACGGTGTGGATCGGCTCGATGATGGCGCTGATGGCTTCTTTGTACGGCCTGAACTCCCTGACGGACATTGTCGCGACGATTCAGGCGTGGTCGGCGCAAACGCCGGAACTGCCCTTCGTCATGGCCATCGGCTGGACGCTGGGCCAGATTCCCGGCGACGAGCTGCCGGACGCGGCTTTGGCCGACACCATTCTGGCGGATCGTCCGCTGATCCTGTGGGGCGAAGGCGGGCATGCGGGCTGGCTCAACACGATGGCGCTGGAGCTCTTGCAGGAACGCAACGCGGCGGCGTTCGCCACGCTCGTCCCCGAATTGGACGGCGAAGGCAAGCCCACGGGATTTCTCAATCACTTCTACAAGTACAATCCCTTCGACTTTTTCACTCAGGATGAATTCGGGAGCGAAACCCAGGCGGCCATGGCCTACGCGGTGCAGGAAGTGCTGGCCGAGGCGTTGAAAACCGGGGTGACGACGATGAACGATATCCAGATTTACCAGACGTTCCTGCCGTTCATCGAGCAATTCCAGGAGGCGGGCGTGTTCGACAAGACGCGCATTCGCCTGGCGTACTTCATCGAGCCGACCACCCTCGCCGCCCCGGACACGCTGACGGATAACCTGATGGCCTGGCAGACGTGGGGAACGACCGTCAGCGACGAACACTTGATTGCCGGCGAGTCGGTTAAGCTCTATATCGACGGCGTGGCGGGCAATCACACGGCCTTTTTAAGCGAGCCGTATACCGACGCCCCCGACGTGTACGGTGAACCGGAGTGGAGCGCGGCGGAATTCGATCAGGTCGCCGTTCTGGTCGATAGCCTCGGGCTCCAAATGCATACGCACGGCATCGGCGACGCGGGCATCACGCGGATTATCGACAGCTACCAACGCGCCGCCGAGGTCAACGGCGATTGGGATGCGCGCCACAGCATCGAGCACGTCGAAATGATTCAACCGGCGGACATGCCGCGCATGGCGGCCGACGATATATACGCTTCGATGCAGCCTTCGCACTTCTTCGGCAACGACGAAAATTGCATCGAGGTGATCGGCGAGGAACGCACGGCCGCGATGATGCCCTGGGGCAGCATCGAGGCCGCCGGCGTCAACCTGACCTTCGGCAGCGATTGGGTGGCCGCGCCGATCAATCCGTTCTACGGGCTGATTATCGCCGCCACGCGCATGAACTACCTGGGCGAACAGAACTGGCACCCGGAGGATGCGGTCGATTTCAACAACGCCCTGACCCATTACACGCTCGACAGCGCCAGGATGCTGAAAATGGACGAGGAGATCGGCTCGATCCGGGGAGGAAAATACGCCGATTTCGTTCTGTTCTCCATCGACGTGTCGCAAATCATCACGCCCCAATTTCTGATGGAGCACGGATTCGAAATCGGGAGCCTCGACGATTTCGTGAGCATGACGGTCGTGGGCGGTGAGGTCGTTTATCAAGCGGAGTGAGCGCCTCCCCATCGCTTGCTGATTGCCGAATTGGGACATCCAGCGCCCCGAAGGGGCGGATGGTCAGTAGCGAAGGGCGATAGCCCTGGAAAACGCAGCTCACCCAGACCATCCAACCCCGATAAGGGGTGAAGGAATCTTTGACGATTCGTATCAACGAGTTTACCTACACCCCTTTCAGGGGTTTGCTTGAATTTGCTCCATCTTATACCAGGGCTTCCGACTTCGTTCCGCTGGGTGCGCAACTTCGTCGGACAGGAAAGCCCTTCGCTATTGACCTACGCCCTGCGGGCTTGAAGAGCCTACGCGGGAATTAATTTCAATATTGTTCGACTTCGTCCGGTTTTCTTCTCGTGATACCCTAGAGCGGCGGGTGGCACTGTTTTGCGAGCGAAGCATCTGAGCGAGCATAACAGTGAACACGGGGGCTGTTGAAAAAGTCGAATATAGCGAAAAACGTGTCATTCCGACCGTAGCGACCCTGTCCGCCGAAGCCTTGGCGAAGGCGGAAGCGAAGTGGAGGAATCCCTTAAGGGTTCAATCATAAAGGGATTTCTCGACTCGCCCAAAAGGGCTCGCTCGAAATGACAATGTTGCGTTTTCTCGGGATAGGCATTTTTCAACAGCTCCACACGAATCATTTTCGGCGGCACTGCTATACGAGCGAGCCAGGCGAGCGAGTTTATCAGTGTTCAAATATAACACTGATAAGCCTTATTGCGTTCGGCGTATCAGTGCCACCGAGATGATATTTGTAGGAGCGAACTGCCAATTTAAACATCGACGCCAAGGCTCAATGCCTTGGCGTCGTTTTTTTGCTGCGATGAAAATTTACGCGGTTTGGACGTTGGCCGCGTCTTCCAGGCCCAGCTCCTCGATGGCGATCTGGCGCATCTTGAATTTCTGGATTTTGCCGGTGACGGTCATCGGGAAATCCTCGGCCGTGCCGACGAACTTCCAGTAGCGCGGGACCTTATGGTGCGTGATTTTGCCTTTGCAGTAGGCGCGGATTTCCTCTTCGGTCGCCTGCTCGCCGTCGCGGCACAGCACCCAGGCCATGAGTTCCTCGCCGTACTTGATGTCGGGCACGCCGATGACGTACACGTCCATCACCTTGGGCATGCCGCGGAGGAATTCCTCGATCTCGCGCGGGTACAGGTTTTCGCCGCCGCAGATGACCATTTCCTTGATGCGGCCGGTGATCTTCACGTAGCCGTCGGCGTCCATCACGCCCAGGTCGCCGCTGTGCAGCCAGCGCGCGGTGTCGATGGCCTCGGTGGTGGCTTCGGGATTGTTGTAGTAGCGGTTCATCACCTGGTAGCCGCGGAAGCAGATTTCGCCCTGTTCGCCGCGCGCCACGACCGCGTCGGTGGCCGGGTTGATGATCTTGAGTTCCTGCATGGGCATGACGCGCCCGACGCTGCCCACGCGACGCTCGAGCGAATCGTCGCCGCGGGTCATGGTGGTGACCGGCGAGGATTCGGTCTGGCCGTAGGCGATGCACACGTCGACCATGTTCATTTTGTCGATGACCGCGCGCATGGTGTCGATGGGACACGGGGCGCCGGCCATGATGCCGGTGCGCAAATGCGAAACATCGTACTTGGCGAAGTCGGGATGATTCAGCAGCGCGATGAACATGGTGGGCACGCCGTTGAGCGCGGTGCATTTTTCGGCGTCGATGGCCTTGAACACCTCTTCGGGCATGAACACCGGCGCGGGCAGCACCATCGTCGCGCCCTGGCTGACGCAGGCGATGCTGGACATGACCATGCCGAAGCAGTGGTAGAACGGCACGGGAATGCACAGGCGGTCGCCTTCTTTCAATTGCATGATGTGCGCGACGTGGTGACCGTTGTTGAGGATGTTGAAGTGGCTGAGCGTCACGCCCTTGGGAAAGCCCGTCGTGCCCGAGGTGTACTGGATGTTGATGTCGTTGTCGGGTTCGAGTTTGCCGAGAATCTCGCGCATTTTGGCGGCGGACTCGCCCTTGCCCAACTCGATGATGTCGGCCAGCAGGTACTGGCCGGGCAGTTTCTGATCGAAGTTGATCACGCGCTTGAGCTGCGGCAGCTTGTCGGCTTTGATCTTGCCTTCTTCGCACTCGGCGATTTCGGGGCAGACCTCCAGCAGCATCTCGCGATAGAGCGAGGACTTGAAGGAATCCATCAGAATGATGGTTTCGGCTTCGGACTGCTGGAGCGCGTATTCCAACTCGTGGGTGCGATAGGCCGGGTTGATGTTGACCAGCACCGCGCCGATCTTGGCCGTGGCGTACTGCACGACGATCCATTCCCACCGGTTGACCGACCAGATGGCCACGTGCTCGTTGCGGCGCACGCCAAGTTTTAATAGGCCTTTGGCCAGATTGTCGGTCAGTTCGTTGAATTCCCGGTAGGTGAAACGCACGTCTTGAAACACCGAAACCATGCATTCGCGGTCGGGAAACGTGGCGGCGGCGTGCTCGAGCAACTCGCCGAGGGTCAGGTACAACAGGGACAATTCGCTGGAACCGTGACTGTAACTCGGGTTTTTGACCGTCATGCTTTTATCTCCCATCTGCAAGTACGTTCAGTCGCAAAAGTCGCGCAGCATTGTGCAAAAATCGCCCGGGATGTCAAGCCGAGAATGGGTCGATGCGCCCGGGCGGAGCCGACCGAAGGTAGGCACAAAACGATCATCAATTGGAGAAATGCATCAGGCTCGTCGCGGCAAAATCGGATTCACAGACGCGACGCAACCTGTTATTATCCCGCCGACAACACTCGTTTAAGGATCGGCATCACTTGGGGAGGGACGATGCTAAAGGTCTACGATCGAGCGCCCACGTTTACCGCCCACACGCACACCGGCGGGACTTTTAATCTGCAACATGCGCGGCAGGAAAATACGATCGTGCTGGTGTTCCTGCGCGGTTTTTTGTGTCCCTTCTCACGCAAGCATCTGCTCGCGTTGCGCGACAGCATCGACCATTTTCATTCGATGGACGCGTTGGTCGTCGTCGTGGCGCGGCACGACTACGCGCCAATGAAGGCGTTCTGGAAGGAACACAAGCTGCCGTTCATCGGCATTCCCGATCCGCAGGGAAAGATCGGCAAACAATATGACCAGAAGTGGAAGCCGTGGCGGTTGGGATTGATGCCGGCGTTGTTCATCGTCGATCGCGACGGGCTGATCGCCCACGCGCATTACAGCAAGGGCATGACCGACATCCCGAGCAACGAGAGCTTGTTCAGTCATTTACGGCAATTGAAGCGCTGACCGTCGGCCCTTGCCCCGGCGGGCGATCGGTGTTTTGATAAAGATTATCCTTTCACCCAAAATTCGAGGCACGCCATGACCGCAGCATCTCAACAAGCGTTGACCGGTTTACGCGACCTTTCCACGCTGCAGTGGTACGTGATTCCGCTGCTGGCGATCGTCATGCTCGTTTACGCCAAGGAAATCAACAAGGCGCGACTGAGCGGCAACTGGAACGCGGTGTTCGCCGGATTGACCGTGTTCGGCATGGATTTCGTCAACGAAACGTGGAACGGCTGGGTGCTGGCGATCGGCGGACGTTCGGCGGTGTGGACGACGCCGGGGCCGACGGCGCTACGCACGATGGCCGGCTGGAACATCGAGATCATGTTCATGTTTCTACTGGCGGGGATCATTTATTATTATTCGTTGTCGCCGAACAAAGAGGAGAAGATTCTCGGTTTGCGCAACGACTGGTTCTGGGCCATCGGCTTCAGCGTCTTCTGCGTGTTCGTCGAGTGCCTGCTGAACATGGGCGACCATCTGGTCTGGGAGTATGAATACTGGTTCCTGTCGTTCAAAGGCGTGTGGTTGATCTTCTTCTTCGGCTACTTCCACTTCTTCGTCGCCACGCTGCTCGTGGTGCGCCTCAAGACGATCAAAGCCAAGGCGATCGCCGTGGGATCGATGTACGGCCTGGCGATCTTGATGAACATTTTCGGCATGGGGATCATGGGCTGGGTGTATTGAGTATCAGGGCATTCGGCTCGTATCCCTAAAATGCGGGAGGTAAAAATGAGACCTTGGTTATTGTTTGCATTGCTGTGTGTATCGGTGTGCTTGTCGGTCGGCCTGCTTATTGCCTGCGGGGACGACGATGACGACGATGACGACAACAACGACGCGGGCGACGACGACGACAATACGACCGGAACCGGTTGCGCCGGCATCTGCCAGCGTGGCTATGAGTGCTTCGGCGACGAATACTATGAATACGGCGGCTACGAAAACATGGACGAGTGCATCGAGCAATGCGAAAACGACATGGCGAGCCTCGACGAAACGACCGCCAATTGCATCTTCGGCTGTAATAGCATTACCGATTGCGAAGACTGGGCGGCCTGCACCAGCGCCTGCGCGGGATACTGATCGACAATCAGAAGAACGTTCAACGCCGCCGGTCATTGGCCGGCGGTTTTTTTTAGGGACCGCTCTCGTACCAGGTATCAACCATATCCAAGACAAATAACTACATTTTTCGCAAGCGACTTTCCGGGCGACGAAAGCGATTATTGCATTCATCCATAATCATAATTTATTAAGATTGATTATTGACTCATTTATTGTGATATGATGTTACTACATTCAAGAAAATTCGTACAGCAGAAGAGAGCGTCTTTCAGAACAGAGGCGTTTTTGACGAACATAAAAACTTTTTAGGAAAAAACTCCATGTCGACAAAAGTTGTAAAGGGAACTTTCGATATTGGCATCCGAGGAATCAATGGTCCACAAACCACAGGAACCATCGTCAATGATTCATGCTTTGATTCACTTCCCGGCGACAGTGAAACAAACCTGAAAATTGAGTATGATAAATGGCTGGAACTCAAAGAAAAAAAGGGCGTATTTAAAGAACTTGCCAAAACTCAAATCAAAAAGAATGCAACAGCCAAGAAACAAGACGGATTCGAACGGTTTTTACGTTGGCATGTCTGTTTGATGGGGGAAACAAATCCTTTTCTCTCTCCTCTTTCTCCGGATATCGTCAATGATGAGGATTATAAAATCTATCGATACGACTGGTGCTTTGGCATCACATGTATCAGCGACCATTTTTGGGATTGGCAAGCGGCACTCCGAAGCGGAAGTTCAATCGCATTTCACCTGATCTTAAGCTGTGACGAAGATGTGGGATTTACCACCGTTGCGGCAGATTTGCACAGCCTTCATCCATCACGAAATACGAAGTCGGTTTTTGAACGAATCTCACCGTACTTGCTGAAGGGATTGTCAACGGCAAGCACAGCGGGAGAGTCGCTTTATCCCGGATTAAAACAAAGCACCAAAGCATTGTCGATGTTGACGAATTTCATCGAATCCGAGCAGGGGGATGAGAAAAATTGGTTCCTTTACAATATCCTCGACGAAAGGCGCAACAGCCATGCAATTGAATGGCGAATCGACACGAAAGTTCTAAGACAGTTCGGCCCGCTTTTACGGGGTTCCATCGTCCTGGCGTTTCATGGAAACCAGAATCTGGATCAAAATGGAAAACCAACCCGTCGTATCCGAATTACGGCTCGCCCCCAATTGGGTTTTCTGGAACATGACGAAATTAGTTTCATTTGGCCAACCGAATATTTGCCCGAAGGCAAACAAATCGCCATTGATGTAAAACCCGTTCCTGCCGAGAAGTCACTCGGGTAGATCGTTTGGTCCTCGAATAGGTGCGCGTGCACGTCGTCGAGTTTACGGATGAAATCCATCAAGGTCATTGACACCTACCCTGTGAATTTCATAAATAAAAAGACCGCTCCGCCTAATTATCATAATTTATAATTCATATTTATTGACATTATATAATTCATTTTTATAATTATATTATCACACAAAACGAAGAGGAGGGTCCTATGAGTTTCATATTTCAGGCGATCCCTCAACGATATAATCTGAAAGATCGACTGAAAGAAGGGGACGTCGTTCCATGGATCGCCAGTCGATATCACGATCACATGAAAATGGGAGAAGTCGTCTACTTTTGGATGGGTGGCGATCGAAAAACGAAAGGCTTGTACGGCTGGGGAAAAATTACGGATCAAGCGCCGTTTGTCGACTCGAACAATGTATATCGGGTCAATGTAAAGATTGAACGTCGCTTCGAGAATTTCATTCCCGTCTCCGCTTTCACCGACGATCCGGTGATGAAAAACCACTTACTGTTTCGCATGCCCATCGGCACGAATTTCCTCTTGAACGAACAGGAAGAAGCAGCCATCAAGAAGATCATCGCCGACACGCAAAAAAATAACAGTCTTCCCCGTCCTAACAATGAAGTTGGGGATTAGCGATGAAAGATATTAACCTCCAAAAAATCACTTTATACTTTGTCATGATACTCATTGCAGCCTGCACCGCCTTGGTTCTCGCCGGAATGATCATTGAATTTGCCAAGCCTGATCATTTATCCGAGAAAGTATGGAAAGCAGTAAAATGGGGTTGGGTGATAATTTTAGGCGAATTCGTTGCGTTTTTCATTGCGTTGGCCAAGAATGCGTTTGGCATCAGGAATACCGAACTCGCCAAAAGCATCGCTCGAAAATGGGCGCAAGATACGGTAAAGGAAGCGACTTCCATTCCATCATTGAACACGCTTTATCAGGATAATTTGGATAATCTCAAATTGTATTTTGAGGAACAAGGAAAAAAATGGCTGGGCACCTTGGAAGAGGAGTTCAAAAAGCAGACACTGATTGAATCGAAAAATAATGAACTTTTGAAAAACTGGAAGCCGCTGCCGCTTCCCGCTTAATGAGCACCGGCAATAACCGCTTCTTTTATATCTCCTCGATCGTCTCGTTGAAGGGGTGCACGTGCACGTCGTCGAGCTCGCGGATGAAATCCATGCCGAAGGCTTGCGCGGGCGTCCAGGCGCCGGGCTCGACGTTGCCGGCCAGCACGCGCTGCACGGCCTTGAGCACCGAATCGGCCGTCAGCTTGTAGGCTTCGGGCGCGGTGATGGTCAGCGTGACTTTTTCGCCGGACGGATTTTGCACGCGGCCCCAGAGGCTGGAATAGCTGTTGTCGCGGACCTCCTCGCCGGGTCCGGTGACGGTCCATTGCACGAGGCGCTGCGCGGCGCGGGTCACCGGCTTGAAGCGGAAGGCGTGCCGATACAGATTCAACAGGCGGTAGATCGTCGGATGCGCGGCGAAATAGACGGCGATGTTGGGAATGCCCGTCGTGCGATAAGCGGTGACGACGTCGCCCCAGGGGATGGTCACCGTTTTGTAAGAGCCGTGGGCGAATTGAATTTTCGGCGTGCGCCAGGTGTAGGGAACGGTCTGCAGTTTGCCGTTGATGCGCGCCAGGGAGCCCTGCCCCAGCGATTCGAGCATCGTTTTGATCGTGCCGCGACTCAGGCGCGTGGACTTGGAGCCGAAACCGCCGAGCGCCAGCTCCAGCTTGTCGGCGTTGGGCAGTTCGTTTTTGAGCATCGCGGCCAGGCAGTCGGTGGGCGCCACGTCGAAGCCGACGCCGGGGATGAGCGAAACGCCGGCCTGCACGGCCTCGTCGTGCCGGGCGAAGATCGCCTCGAATACCGGATGCTCGCCGGTGATGTCCAGATAATTCGTCCCGGTTTGGAGGCAGGCGTCGACCATCGGTTTGGACGTGTGGACGAACGGTCCGGCAACGTGCGCGACGACGGCGATGTCGTGCAAAGCCTCGCGGATCGTCTCCGGCTTTTGCAGATCGAAGACGCGAAATTCCATGCCCACTTCGCGGGCGACGCGCTCGACCTCCTTTTTGTTGCGCCCCGCCAGGACGGGATTGCTCATGCGGGTGGCGGCCAGTTCCGCGATCAGCCTGCCGGTGTAGCCGTACGCTCCATAGAGCATCCACTGAACAGCCATACAACCTCCCCCATTTGGTCGGCGGTTCCGAATCGTTCGATTTTCTTGCTTTGGTTGCACTAAAGAAGACAAGGCGATCATAGCGTTTTCGGGTTAAAAAGAAAAGGAACCGGTGTAATGCCGGTTCCCGTCTTTTAGACCTGGGGGGACTCGAACCCCCAACCAACGGATTAAGAGTCCGCTGCTCTACCGATTGAGCTACAGATCTGGCGCGGATTTTACTTACGAAACGTTCGCTGTCAAGACCAAAAAGCGTGCGGCGCAAAAAAGCGGCCGACAAGCGGCGGCGGCGACACTTTTTTCCTTTACATTTAATGCGGTTCCGGTTTTAACCTATCTCGCTGCGCATCATGCGGTTTGGAGGAAGTGTATCGTTGCGTCGATGGCTGACGATTTTGTTGCTGGTGTTCGCGCTGACCGGCGCGCTGTGGGCGCAGGAGCGTCCGGTGCCCGAGGCTTTCGCGCCGGACCTGACGCTGTCGATCGACAAGCTGTTCGGCGAGTACACCTTCTGGCGGCAAACCGAGGAAGGCTATGAGAGCGGCTACCTGTCCTTCGCCCTCGACCATGCCTGGACGCTGGTGGTGCACGTGGATCGCGACTACGATCGCTACCCCGAACGCTACGAAGTACGCAAAGGCGCTTACGCGGTCGAAAAGCGCGCGGACGGCTCGCACGGTTTTCGCCTGACCGACGAAGGCGCGACGGTGTTTCTGGACGACGTGCGCATCGTCGACGGGCGCGTGCAGTCGTTCACCTACGGCGAGCGCTCGTTCGCGCGGCGGCACGGTCGGGATCCGTACTTCAACATGGCCGGCAACCAGCCGAAGCTGGCCGGGCAACTGACCGTGGGCAGCGATCCGGCGGGCGCGGCGGTGTACGTCGACGGGCACCGGGTGCCGGGCTCGACGCCGCTGACGATCGCCAAACCGGCGGCGGACCGGGAACTGCGCATCCGCGTGGCGCGGCAGGATTACCGGCCGGCGGAAAAGACGATCACGCTGGCCGAAAACGAAAACCGATCGATTCATTTCGAATTGTTCCGCGGCGACTCGGGCTTGTCGATCAAGAGCCTGCCGCGGGTGAAGGTGTCGCTGGACGGCCGGGCGATGGGCACGACGCCGCTGGAATTGAGCGACCTGCCCGCCGGCGAACATGAACTGGCGCTGACCAACGAAGCGCTGGGCATCGACCATCGCGAAACGTTCACGATCGCCGAGGGCGAAACGTTCACGCGCTCCTACGAGTTCACCGGCCGGCTGGTGATCGACGTGGGGCGCGTGTGCCACATCTACCGCCGCGATCGTCTGGCGGGGCGCACGCCTTTCGACGAACGCGTGCCGGTCGGCCGGCACGTACTGGTGCTGGTGGACGAGAACGGCGAGCGCCGCCGGCTGACGGTGGACATCGCGCCGGATAAAACAACGACCATCGAGCAGGACTTCACCGCGCTGCCGGCAGCGGATTGATCGCCCACGGCGCGGCCGCGGATCGGGAGGAAAAACCAAACATGAACAGCAAACTGCGTGAAGCCGATAAAACGTACTTCCCCGACAAATGGGGCGGCGGCTATTTCACCATCAACAACAAGGGCCACGTGCAGGTCGACGTCAACGCCGACGGCCACCAGAAGCTCGACCTGTACGAGCTGGTGGAATTATGCCAGGCGAAAAACCTGACCCCGCCCTTTTTGTTTCGCTTCCCGCAAATTCTGGAACACCGCATCGAGCAACTGCACTGGGCGTTCGCCAGCGCGATCAACGAGTTCAAATACAAGAACCGCTACCAGGGCGTATATCCGATGAAGGTCAACCATCGCCGCGAGGTGATGGAGGCGATCATCCGTTCGGGCAAGCGGTTCGGTTACGGCATCGAAGTCGGATCGAAGCCGGAAATCTACCTGGCGCTGGGCCTGCCCATGGCCGACGACAGCCTGATGTTGTGCAACGGCTTCAAGGACGACGACTACCTGAACATGGCGATCAACGCCACGCGCATCGGCCGCAACACGATCATCACCTTCGAATCGGTGGTCGAAGCCAAGCGCGCGATCGAACTGGCGACCAAGCAGGGCATCCGCGTGACGTTCGGCACGCGCGTGCGGCTCAACGCGCGCGGCTCGGGCCGCTGGGAGGAAAGCGGCGGCACCAGCAGCAAGTTCGGCCTGACCAGCGCGGAAGTGCTGGAGGTGATCCGGCTGCTCAAAGACGCCGACAAGCTGGACTGGCTGGAGATGCTGCACTTCCACGTGGGCAGTCAGATCACCGAAATCAAACGCATCAAAAACGCGATCAAGGAAGCGGCGCGCGTCTACGCCAAGGTCAAGAAGATGGTGCCGTCGCTGACCTACCTGAACGTGGGCGGCGGTCTGGGCGTGGACTACGACGGCTCGAAGTCGAGCGCGGACAGCTCGATCAACTACAGCATTCAGGAATATGCGAACGACGTGGTCTACACGATCATGGACGTGTGCGACAACGAGGACATCGAGCCGCCGGTGCTGGTCAGCGAATCGGGCCGCGCGGTGACGGCGCATCACGCGCTGATGGTCACGCACGTGCATCGCACGCCGGAAACGTATCTGGACGTGGATGGAATCGACGTCAAGGATGACGATCCGCAGGTCGTGATGGAACTGGCCGACATCCGGAACAACATTTCGCGCAAAAACTACCGCGAATATTATCACGATGCGATGGAGCACCTCGACGAGCTGTACTCGCTGTTCAACCTCGGCTACATCGGCCTGAACGACCGCGCGCACGGCGAAGCGTTCTACAACGACATCTGCCGCAAGGCGGTGTACTTCGCCCAGCGCGAGCCGGGTCCGCTGCGCGAGGAGTTCGCCAATCTGCAACGCAATCTGGCGGAACGATACATCTGCAACTTCTCGGTGTTCCAATCGGCGCCCGACAGTTGGGCGATCGAGCAGCTCTTCCCGATCATGCCCATCCACCGCCTGACCGAGAAGCCGGACACGGGCGCGATTTTGTGCGACATCACCTGCGACTCGGACGGCGTGATCGACAACTTCATCGACATTCATGACGAACGCCGGTTCCTGGAACTGCACAAGACGGGCAACGGGCTGTATTGGATCGGCTTCTTTTTGTTGGGCGCTTACCAGGACACGATGGGCGATTTTCACAACCTGTTCGGCAAGTGCACCGAGGTGCAGGTGGTCGTCGACGAAGACGGACAGCCGCATTTGCAAAAGACGATCCGCGCCGATTCGATTCGCGAGTCGGCGGTTTTCGTGCGGCACGATCCGGACGAAATGACCCAGCGCATCGAACGGGAATTGGAGCAAAAGCACAAAGACGGTCTGCTGCCGGCCAGGGAAGTCAAGGAATTGAGCAAGGCGTTCCGCGAGGGATTGAACAACACGACGTACCTGCAACCGCAGCTAAATCTGGGTATGCCAACCCCCCGAAAAAGGCCGAAAAAGGGCCGTTGACGACGGGGGGCCTTAGGGATAAAGTTCCAACAATTGAAATTTATTCCACAAAGGGAAATGCAGCTTAAGACTAACCGTAACGCGGAGTGTGGAACATGATTATTGGTGTCCCGAAAGAGATTAAGACCGAGGAAAAACGAGTTGCCATCACGCCGTCGGGCGTCAACGCTCTGACCTCGCACGGTCACACCGTGTACATCCAGAAGGATGCGGGTGTGGGCAGCCAGATCGACGACCAGGCCTACATGAAGGCCGGGGCGAAAATTCTTCCCAAGGCCGCGGACGTGTGGGGCAAGGCCGACATGATCATGAAGGTCAAGGAACCGCTGCCCTCCGAATACAAGTTCATGAAGAACAAGTTGATCTTCACGTACCTGCATTTGGCGGCGGCGAAAGAACTGACCAAAGCGATGGTCGACTCCAACTGCATCGGCGTTGCCTACGAGACGATCGAACTTTCCGACGGCTCGCTGCCGTTGCTCACTCCGATGAGTGAAGTGGCCGGCAAGCTGGCTCCGCAGGTCGGCTCGTGGTGCCTGGAAGCGTGCAACGGCGGCAGCGGCGTGCTGCTGGCGGGCGTGAGCGGCGTGGCGCCGGCGAAAGTCGCGATCATCGGCGGCGGCGTGTCGGGTTCGTGCGCGCTGGAAATCGCGCTGGGCATGGGCGCGCAGGTGACGATCCTGGACATCAATCCGGCGCGGCTGCGGTACCTGCACGACATTCACCAGGGACGGATCGTGACGATGATGTCCAACGCGAGCAACATCGCCAAGGCGTGCCGCGAATCGGATCTGGTGATCGGCGCGGTGCTGATCCCCGGGGCGAAGGCGCCCAAGCTGGTGACCAAAGCGATGATCAAAGAGATGAAGCCGGGCAGCGCGATCGTGGACATCAGCGTCGACCAGGGCGGCTGCGTGGAAACCACGGTGGCCACGACGCACAGCGAACCCACGTTCATCAAGTACGGCGTGGTGCACTACTGCGTGGCGAACATGCCGGGCATCGTGCCGCGCACCAGCACCTACGCGCTGACCAACGTGACGATCAACTACGCGTTGGCCTTGGCCAACAAGGGCTTCGAGAAAGCCGTGGCCGCGGACGAGGCGTTGTTCAAGGGCATCAACATCTACAAGGGCCAGGTGACCTACAAAGCCGTCGCCGAAGCCTTCAACATGAAGTACCAGCCCTACGTCGCGAAGTAAGCGCGGGCCAAGCGGACCACACGCGGGGAGGCTGCGGCCTTCCCGCTTTTTTTTAACGCATGGAGAAGTCGGGGAAGTTCTCCACTTCCGCCGGGAAGGTTTCCACGTTATCGACGCTGGCCAGGGGCGGCCCTTCGTTCATCCAGTCGATCAGGTCGTCGACCCGCTCCGGCTCGCCTTCGAGGTGCGCCTCGACCGAGCCGTCGGGCCGATTGCGCACCCAACCGTGCACGTCGAATTTTTTGGCCATCTTCATGGTGGTGGCGCGATACCACACACCCTGCACTCGTCCGGTGACGATCACCTTTGTTGCAATCATGATTCTCCCGCCAACAAACGTTGTAATTCCCGTTCATCGATTATCCGCACGCCCAGTTGCTCGGCGGCGGTCAGTTTCGATCCCGCGCCCGGCCCGGCGATCACCAGGTCGGTGTTCTTGCTTACCGAACCGCTCACCTTGCCGCCCAGCGCCTGAATGCGCGCCTTCGCCTCGTCGCGCGTCATCGCCGTGAGCGTGCCGGTGAGCACGACGCGCTTGCCGAACAAGGGATGGTCGGCCTTGAGTTCGGCCTTCTCCCAATAGGGCGTGACGCCGACCGCCAGCAGGTTGTCGACCTGCGCGGCCTTGGCCGGATCGTCGAAAAATTCGCGGATCGCCTCGGCGACGATCGGGCCGATGTCGTCGACGGCGGCCAACTCGTCGAGCGTTGCAGCGCGAATCGCCGCGAGCGTGCCGAAAGCGTCGGCCAGCGCACGGGCGGTGACTTCGCCGACGTGGCGAATGCCCAGGCCGGTGAGGAAACGGTCCAGCGCAATGCGTTTGGCCGTTTCGAGCGCGGCCAGCAGGTTGCTCGCGCTTTTCGCGCCCATGCGTTCGAGGGCGGCCCACTGCTCGTGTTCGAGGCGGAACAAATCGGCCGGCTCTTTCACCAGCCCCTTTTCGACCACCTGGCGCACGAGCTTGTCGCCGAGGCCGTCAACGTTCGCCGCGCCCTTGGAGGCAAAGTACTTGATGCCTTCGATCACCTTCGCCGGGCACACCGGATTGAGGCAGCGCAGCGCGACCTCGTCGGCGAGACGGTCGATCGGCCCGGCGCACACCGGACAACGGTCGCCGACCTTCTTGCGGATCGAAAACGGTCCGTGGCCGATCGGATCGCGGCGATCGATTTTCACCTCGACGACCTCGGGGATGACGTCGCCGGCGCGCTGGATGAGCACCACGTCGCCGACGCGCACGTCGAGGCGGTCGATTTCATCCTGGTTGTGCAGGCTCGCGTTGCTGACGACGACGCCGCCGACCGGCACGGGCGCGAGCTTGGCCACCGGGGTGAGCACGCCGGTGCGCCCGACCTGAATGTCGATGTCCTGCACGATCGTCTCGGCCTGCTCGGCGGGGAACTTCGCGGCGACGGCCCAGCGCGGGCTGCGGCTGACCGTGCCCAGGCGCGCCTGGAGCGCCAGATCGTCGACCTTCACCACCACGCCGTCGATGTCGTAGGGCAGTTCGTGTCGTCGGTCGATCATCGTCAGATAAAACCGCACGACCTCGTCGATGCCGGCGCAAATATGACGGCGCTCGTCGACCGGCAATCCCCATGCATGCAGGGTTTGCAACACCTGCTCGTGACCGGCGAGGTTTTGCCCCGCGTCGTCGCCGAGGGCGTAGAAATAGGCGGTCAGCGGCCGCGTGGCGGTGATGCGCGCGTCGAGCTGGCGCAGGCTGCCGGCGGCGGCGTTGCGCGGATTGGCGAAGGTTTTCTCGCCGTTTTCCTCGCGGCGGCGATTGAGCTCCGCAAAATCCTTTTTCGCCATGAAGATCTCGCCGCGCACGTCGACCGACGCGGGCGCCCGGTCGCCGAGCCGGTGGGGAATCGCCTTGATCGTGCGCACGTTGGCCGTGACGTTTTCGCCGACGAAACCGTCGCCGCGCGTGGCGCCGACAATCAGTTGCCGCTCCCGATAGACCAGCTCGATGGACAGTCCGTCGAGCTTCAACTCGCAGACGTAGCGCAGCGGCTCGTCGGGCGGCAGACTCAAAAAGCGTTTGAGGCGCTGATCGAACTCGCGCAGCTCGGCTTCGTTCATCGCGTTTTGCAGACTGAGCATGGGCGTGCGGTGTTCGACTTTGTCGAATTTCTCCAGCGGCGCGTAGCCGACGGTGCGCGTGGGGCTGTCGGGAGACGCTTCGGCCGGATATTGCGCTTCGAGTTCCTGGAGTTCGCGCAGCAGAGCGTCGTATTGGGCATCGGTGATCAGCGGCGCATCCTGCTCGTAATACAGGCGATTGTGGCGCTTGATTTCCTCACGCAGCCAGCGGATCCGTTCGCGCGGATCGTCCGGGGTCATGCCGTCTCCATCAGGTATGCTAATAACTTTAAAGCAAAAACTTGTCCGATCTTACTCCGTTTTGCGAAAAAGTGCGAGCATGTCTTTACATCGGGTCAGGATGCGATAGGTTTGGGTAGAAAACGAGATCGATAGAGAAAAAAAGGTCTATAACATATTGTAATGCATTTTCCAGTTGTATTTCTTATCGTAACGCACGACAATTGAGTAATAATTCCTATCTACTTGATATTACTAATTTATTAATGTGGGTACGGTTTTTGTATTTCGAGACATCGGACGTTAACCACAAAACCAGAGGTGAGCCATGGGTGAAATGGCGGTCAATGCAGGCCTGATCTCGGTGCTTCTGTTCTCACTGTTCCTGATGCACCGGCTGTGGCACTGAGAATCGGCACGGTATCGTTCCTAAAAAACCCCCGCTTGACCGATGAATGTTCGGTGCGATTGTTTCTGGCGTAAATATTCATTTTTATCAAGTTATGTGCTAGCATTCCCGAAAACTATCAATATATAGGGTAGACATGGCATCCGAACAACGATCGAAGATCAAGTTTTATGCAGTGATCGGCATACTGATTTTGGCCGTGTTCTACCTGCTGTTCGGATCCAACGGGCTGTTGCATGTACGCCAACTGAAACGGGAAAAGGCAAAGCTGGAAAAGCAGATCATGCAATTGGAGGAAGCGAAAAATTCGCTGCAATTGGAAATTGAAAAGCTCAAGTCCAATCCGGAAGCGCTGGAGAAGGTCATTCGCGAGCAAATGGGCATGATCCGCAAAGACGAAATGCTTTTCGTGTTCCCGAAAGAAGAAGGTGGAGAGCCCTAAGTGGGCAACGTTTTTAGTAAATTCGTTTCGTGGTTGATTCGCTCCCACGCCTTCTTCATCGGCGCGGGCTACCTGGCGTTGATCGTCTTCGATTTCTTCTCGTCCACCATCGTTTCCAACGGCGGCCCTTCCCTCGCCCAACTGGCCGTGTTCGGGCTGTTCGTGTTCTTCACCGCCTGGCGGCTGGCCTACGCGACGCTCTCGGAGGCGGCGATCTTCAGCGGGCCCACGCGCATCGAGCTGTCGCTGTTGATCATGCTGATTGCCCTGACGGTCATCCAGGCCACGGGCGGCATCGCCGGACCGCTGTTCCCCACGTTTTATCTGCTGACCGGCCTGACCGTGGCCTTCACCGGTTTTCCGGCCGGGCTGTTGCTCACGTTCATCGGGCTGGGCGCGCTGGCGCTCAACGCCTGGTGGCTCAATACGCTGTTGACCGCCTGGCACAACTTCGCCACGGCCATCGGGCTGAGCCTGGTGTTCACGCTGACGATCGGACTGTACATCAAGGTGGCGCGCGAGCGCGTGCAGCGGGCGCAGCGGACGCTGTACCGCCTGACCAGCGACGCGGAGGAACTGGCGCGGCGGCGGGACATCGACGTGAGCGCGCTGAGCAAAGAGGAAGTGACCAAGGCCGACGTGGGCGCGCTGATTCAGATCGACCGGCTGCTGGGCGACATGGCCGAGATCGCCAAACGGGCGATGGTGGCGCACACGTGCCTGATCGCCTTTACCAACGAGGAGCACAACGCGCTGATCGTGCGGGCGATCTCCTCGGAGGAAAAACCGCCGCGCGACGCGATGGGCGACGATATTTCCGACACGGCGCTGATGAAGGTCGTCACCGAGCAGACGAGTCTGGCGATCGAGGACATCGGGCGTTTTTCGCGGCAGCGGCGCCACCGGCCGTGGGGCGCGCCGCCACGCGCGGTGCTGGCCGTGCCGCTGTACGAGCACAACCGGATCGTCGGCGTGCTGGCGGTCGATCATCGCCGCCCCTACCACTTCGCGCTGGAGGAGGAACAGTTCCTGGAGCGCATGGCCCGCCTGGCGGTGGACGCGGTGAACCGCGAGCGCGAGGTGCGGCACATCGCGGCGGAGAAGATCGAAATCTACGCTTTCTACGACATCATCAAGAAGCTCGGCTCGTCGATCGACCTGGAGACGGTCAGCCGCGTGATTCTGGAATCGGGCCAGGCGATCATGCCCTACGACTACAGCGTGCTGGTGCGCGTGGACACCGACCTGGGCACGGGGCTGGTGCAGGCGGTGGCCGGACTGGATCCGGACAAGTGGCTGGGCGCGACCTTCAAGATCAACGAAAGCCTCGTCGGCTGGGTCGTGGGCGCGAAGAACTATTTGCATTATCCGCGCCTGCGCGAGCGCCTGGGCAAGATGGAACGCCGGCGGCCGGTGATCGGCAACGAACTGCCGATGAAGGGGCTGGAGAGCCTGCTGTGCCTGCCGTTGATCCGGCGCAACTTCGTCACCGGCCTGCTGGTGTTCGGCGTCAAGGAGCCCGAGGCGTTCACCAGCCACGAGATCAAGCTGTTCGAGGTGCTGGCGGTGCAGGCGGCGACGGCGCTGGAAAACGCGAACGTGCACGCGGCGATGGAGCAGATGGCGACCACCGACGGTCTGACCGGCTGCTTCAACCACCGCTTCTTCCAGGAGTGGCTCGACCGCGAACTGATGCGCACCAAGCGCATTCCGATCAAGATCAGCCTGGTGATCGCCGACATCGATCACTTCAAGAACGTCAACGACACCTACGGGCATCCGGTGGGGGACATGGTGCTGCGGACCGTCTCGCGGCTGCTGCGCACCAGCGTGCGGCAAAACGACCTGGCGGCGCGTTACGGCGGCGAGGAATTCGCGCTGGTGCTGCTGGGCACCGACGAAAAAGGCGCGATCAAATTCGCCAACCGCGTGCGCAAGGAGATCGCCGAGGCGGTGACGGAGTATCCGAGCGGCAAGCTGCAGGTGACCGTGAGCATGGGCGTGGCGACGTTCCCCGACAACGCCGACCAGAAACAGGCGCTGATCGACCTGGCCGACCAGGCGCTGTACGCGGCCAAGCAAGGCGGCCGCAACCGCGTGGTGCACGCGCGGGATCTGACGAAGTAATTATTCGCTTATTTCTGCGCCCACTTGATCAGCGCGTAGTGCGCGCGCTCGAGGCGGCTGTGTTCGCGTCCGCGCTTGCGGGCATGATCCAGGGCGGCCGACCAACTGAAGCCGAGGGCCAGGCCGATGCCCAACACGACCAGCGCCCACTGCCATTTCCACAGCCAGAAGACGACCGCCGCGCCGACCAATCCCAGCAGGTGCGGCCACAATTCGAACAGCCACAACGGCACGTTGCGGAAGGCGATCTTGAGCACGGCAAACGCCACCACGGCCAAGGTCAGGCCGATGGCCACATAGAACAAAAGGTGCAAGGCATCGAAATCCATCGCGCGCCCTTTCCCGTGCGGATCGTTTGTTGTATTTTCCCGTAGGCCATTTATAACGAATCCAACAACGATTTCCAAGGAGCGAAAGGTTTTGCCGGCAAACGACCGAACGAACATTCCGGCGGCGCAATTGGCGGACGGCGGACGGTTGGAAAACCACATGTTTTATCGCGCGGACTTTCCCGACGATCCGCGCGCCGCCACGTTCGTTCGCTGCCGCTTCAAGCAAAACAATTTCGCCGGCTGCGCCTTGCGCGAAACCGTTTTCGAACGCTGCCGCTTTACGCAAAACGTGTTCAACGGCGCCGACCTGCGCGGCACGCGGTTCATTCGCTGTCGCGGACTGCGCCCGGCGGAGATCGCCCTGCTGGAACAAAGCGGCGCGCTGATCGACAAACCGCGACGCGCGCTCTGGGGCCCGCTGTTGTTGGGCGCGGTCCTGGCGGCGGGCGTTTTCCTATTGGCCGGCGGCTGGTCGCGGCTGAAGGCCCTGCTCATTTTTTGATTGTCCATTCCGGTTTCACGGTTAGATAAAAACGCGATTGGTTTTGTCCAAACACACCTTTGGCTTCGCCAAAAGTGTGGCACACGACAAAATGACCGTCTTTCCGTGTGCCATAGTTTTCGCCGTTAGGCGAAAGCTGTGCTCGTGAACAAACGAACACGACTCCGCCGCCCTAAAGGGTTTGTAAAAATTTGATCATTCACTCCTGGGGCTTACCTTCTTTCGCCTCTGACGAGGCTTAAGGCATCCGGCAACCCATTTCTCGCTGGTCTCTTTCAACGGAGATTTGACCCATCGGGTTGGAAATGGCACACTCCCGCCTTCGGGAGGCCTTCGTGACTGACGAGAGAAAATTCGCCGTTTTGCATCCGCTGCAACGCATTCACCTGGCGAGCATCGGCGCCACGCTGACCGCGACGATCTTTGCGGCGCTCAACGCGGCGTTCAGCGGCGAGCTGTTCATGGCGCGCTTTACCGACGCGCTGTGGCTCAACAAGATCCTGCAAACGCTGTTCGTCTTCGCTCATTACACGGTGTTGTTTTACGCGGTGACCGCGCTGCCGGCGGCGCTCGGCCTGCCGCTGAAAAAGGTGCTGCGCTACGCGATCAACCGCCCCTACCCCGACCGCGACCGCGCGCCGCAACTGACGGCCATCGGCCTGGCCTTCGGCCTGAGCCTCGGGCTGCTGGCCCTGACGCGCATCAAGATGGCGACCAAATTCTGGGAAGAATCGGAAACGCCGTTGTACGTCACCAACCTCAAATACACGAGCGGAGCCATCGGGCTGTCGTTACTGATCTGGCTGGTGCTGCGCTTCGCGTTGAAGTACGTGCCCGCGCGCCCCCGACGGTTCTTCAACCGTGCCGGTTACGCGCTGATGATCGTCTGCCTCGCGCTGATCGCGCTGGGGCAAACGTGGCCGATACGGCATCCCGCCGGCGAGGTGGCCGTGGTCGGTCAGGCGAGCGCCGACGCCCCGAACATTTTGTTGATCACCATCGACACGCTGCGGGCCGATCGGCTGGAGCCCTACGGCGCAACGGGATTGAAAACGCCGGCCGCCGCGCAATTGGCGCGGGAAGGCGCGGTGTACGAACACGCGTTGGCGCCCAGCCCGTGGACGGGCCCGAGTTTCGCGACGATCCACTCCGGGCAGTATCCGAGCGCGCTGCGGCTGACGAAGGTCTGCACGCTCTACGGTTCGTATCCGACGCTGGCCGAGCATCTGGCGGCGCACGGTTATCGCACCGAGGCGGTGGTGACCAATCCGTTTTTGCAGGCGGAACTGGCCTTCGATCGCGGCTTCAACTATTACGAGCACACCGGCTCGCCGCGGTGGCTGGAGCCGATTCAGGGTTCGCTGATCGCCAAGGCGATCGCGCTGTGGTTCTACGGCGGCTACGACGATTACAGCGCGAAGGTCATGACCGATCGGACGATCAAGCGCCTGCCGAAGCTGCGCGACCGGCGGTTCTTCCTCTGGGTGCACTACATGGACGTGCACATGCCCTACCAAAGCCACGAGGAAAGCAAAGACGATTGGGAAATGGGCTTCGGCTACGAGGGCCCGTTCAAAAAGATGTTCTGGGATTTTAAGGCGGTGCGCAACGGTTCGCTGGAGCTGACCGACGCGGACCGTAAGCAGATCAAGCACCTGTACGACCAGGGCGTGGCCTTTGCCGACAAGCACATTCTGCGGCTGCTCAAGGCGCTGGACAAACAGGGGCTGCGCGAAAACACGCTGGTGATCTACACGTCGGACCACGGCGAGGAGTTGTTCGACCACGGCGGCATCGAGCACGGCCACACGCTGTTTCAAGAGCTGTTGCACATTCCGCTGCTCATGCGCTGGCCGGGGCGCATCGCGGCGGGATCGCGCATCGCCGAACCGGTCAGTCTGATCGATCTGCTGCCGACCTTCGCCCACGCGGCCGGAACGACGCCGCCGGAAAATCTGCCGGGGCTGGACATCCTCGGCGAGTTGCCGGCCGACCGCACGTTGTATGCGGAGAATATGCTCTACGGGCCGCAGTTCAAAGCGATGGTGAAAAACAACGTCAAACTGGCGCACGACCCGACCGGGCTGCCGCGCTTTTTGTTCGATCTCGCGGCCGATCCGCAGGAGCGCACCAACATCATCGACGATCGGCCGGAGCTGGTGGTCGAGCTGCACGACGAATACAACCAATGGCAGGTGCACAACATGCAGTTGTCCGAAATCCTGGTCGGCGACATCATGGCCGCGGTCAACCTGCCCGAAGACCTCAAGTCGCGCTTGTTCTCGCTGGGCTATACGGCGGGCGGCGGCGAATAATCAATCCGGAAGAAATTCTCCGAGCGCTTCCCACACGGCGGCGAGGCCGTGTTTTCCCGCCTTCCGCGCACCCTGTTTTCTATAGGGTATTCCGAGAAGAAAACCGGACGAAGTTGAAAAACGTTGAAATGGATCTCTGCGTCGGATCGTCAAGCCCGCAGGGCGCAGGTCAGTAGCGAAGGGCGTCAGCCCTGGCATAACATGACGCAAAAAGAAGAAAACCCCAACGGGGTGCAGGTGATGCTCGCCTTTGGCGGAACAGCCGATCGTTTTCAACGCATACGCAAATCACCGTGGCCGATCTGATGCGAATTATCAAAGTTTCCTTCGCCCCTCCGGGGCTTGTCGGCTCTGGGTGGACCGTGATTTCCAGGGCTATCGCCCTTCGCTACTGACCATCCGCCCCTCCGGGGCTAATCGGCTCCAGGTGTCCCGATTCGAAAGTCAGGACGGCGGGCGGCGGCGAATAATCAATCCGGAAGATATTTTCCGAGCGCTTCCCACACGGCGGCGAGGCCGTGCTTTTTTTCCGCGCTGGTCACGAGCATTCGTTCGATGGGCAGGTCGATTTCGCGGCTGATGGCGCGGATCTGATCGCGGCGCACGTTGCCCTTGAGCTTGTCGGCCTTGGTGAAGACCAGCAAATACGGCTTGTGCACGGCGTCGAGGTAATCGATCAACTGCCGGTCCATCTCCAGCACGCCGCGTCGCAGGTCGACGAGGATGACCACGCAGACCAGGTTGTCGCGCTGGCCGAGGTAGGTTTCGATCATCCGCCCCCAGGCTTCCTGCTCGGACTTGGAGACCTTCGCCCACCCGTAGCCCGGCAGGTCGACCAGCATGAAACGATCGTCGATGCTGAAGAAGTTGATCAGCCGCGTCTTGCCCGGCTTCTGCCCGACCTTGGCCAGTTTGCGCACGCCGACCAGCGCGTTGATCAGCGTGCTCTTGCCCACGTTGCTGCGCCCGGCGAAGGCGATCTCGGGCATCGTCGGCGGCGGGTAACCGTTGGGCTTGACCGCGCTGGTGACGAAGGTGGCGTGGTGCACTTGCATAATTTTATCCCGTGGCGTAGGCGTGCAGACCCGACAGCAACAGGTTGACGCCCAGGTAAGTGAAGACCACCGAGACGAAGCCGATGACCGCGATGATCATGCTGCGCCGCCCCTGCCAGCCCTGGGTCAGGCGCGTGTGCAGGTACAACAGGTAAATGCCCCAGGTGACCAGGCTGGCCGTTTCCTTCGGATCCCAGCCCCAGTAGCGCCCCCAGGCCTTGTTGGCCCAGATCGCGCCGGTGATGATCACCAGGGTCATCAGCGGAAAGCCGATCATGATCGTGTTGTAGGTAAGCCGGTCGATGATCTTCACCTCGGGCAAAGCGTTGAGGATCGCCTCGTAGCGCAGGTGGAAGATCACGACCATCAGGCTCATCAGCCAGGCGATGACGAGCATGGCGAAGGCGTACGGATTGTTGCCCAGGTGCGCATGCGGCACGCGGTGCGTCTGCACGAGCAGCCAGATCAGGGCGGCGGTCATTACGCCGAAAACGACGAGAAATAAAGTGAACGCCAGCGACGACGTTTCGTTCTTCTTCCGGACGATATCGCTTACCGATTGAATGAACGCCGCCAACGCCGCAAGCATCGCCAGCAACAGCAACGGACCGACGCCGGGCAGCGGGACCTTGCCGGTGTGCACGCCCATGCCGGTCATCTCCGGCAGGTCGAAATAAAAATTCGCCGCGGGCAACACCGCGCCGCGACTGGCGGCCAGCACGGCGAAGATCACGAAAGCCGACGCCGTAACCAGGAACCACTTGAGACTGACGCGATCCTTCAAGAAGAAAAGCACGGCGAAGGCGAAGGCCGCCAGAAACGCCGCGTAGCCGATGCTGGCGACGGCCACGTGCAGGTGCAGCCAGATCGACTGCAACGCGGGCACCAGCGGTTCGATTTCCTTGCTGGGTGAGAGGCTGGCCAGGCCCATGGTCACGCAGGCCAGCGGCACGATGAAGGCGCCGGCGAGGCGGATTTTGTATTTCCATTCGACGAACAGGTAGAAAACGACGATGCCCCAGGCGAAGAAAACCAGCGATTCGTAAAGGTTCGTGAACGGCGGATGATCCCACCCGGCGGCCACCCAACGCAAAATGAGCGCCAGGGTCATCGACAGCGCGGCGACCGACGAAGCGCCGAAACCGATCTTCCACCACACGTCCTTGCGCGCGGCCAGGTAGATCATGTAGGCGGCGGTGGCCAGCAGGAAAAGCATAAACGCCAGATCGAAACCGGCGACGCTGGTGGCGTAGGCCGTGCCGCTGGTCAGTCCGGCGACGGTATCGCGAAGCAAGGCTATCATCGTGACGGATTCTCCATTTCGCGCACGGTTTCCTCGAGCCACGCGCTCAGTTGCTCGCGCCGCTTGCGGGCGGTGGCGCCGATGGTCACCGTGTCGCCCGCGATGCGCACCCAGGCGCGGCGGTGGGTCGTCCACATCGCCCAGAAGAAGGCGAAGAAAAACAGCGCGCTGCCGATCCAGACGAACTTCACGCCCGGGTCGGCGGTGACCATCAGGCCGGTATAGAAGCCCTCGCGATGGTCGGCAAAGGCCACTTTATACGGTCCGAGCCGCGCGGGCTCGCCCTTTTCGGTCAGCCACGCGTCGTGCAGGGCGTCGCCGGCGAACACGTTAATGTGAATCTGCAAACCCGCGTCGGTGTTGCGCGCCTTGTCGATGCGCAGACCGTCGCGCGTGCCGGGGATCGACTGGATGTGATCGAACATCACCGGCATCGTGTGCTCGTCGACGGTCAGCAGCGGAAAGGATTCGCGGCCGTAGGATGCCTGGAACAGGCGATACGGACCGATGCGCAGCGGATCGTTGACCTCGATCGTCTTGCGCCGCGTTTCCCTGCCGTTCTCGATAACGACCAGGTCGCTGCGGTAATCCTTGGGACGGCGGCCGTCGGCGTACATCTCGACTTCGAAGCGGTCGCAACGCACGTCGGCCGGCAGACGATACACCGCGCCGGCGTCGTCGGAAAAGATGTTCTGCATACCGCCTTCGGGCAGCAACAACTGGCCTTCGACGCCGAAGAGAATACGCAGCACCGCGCCGGCGATGACGAACAGGATGCTCAAATGAATCAGCACGCTGGCGTAACGGTGCAGCGGCGAGTTTTGCGCGAACAGGTGGATGACGCCGCCGCTCTCGGTGCGGGTCACCCGGCCGATGCGCCGCAACCGCTCGGCGAGAAAATCGGCCGGCTTGTCGGGCGCGACCGACGATTGCACCGTTTGTCGAAGCGGCAAGGCGGCGAAGCCGGCATCGTCCAGCACTGCCGAGGTGCGCCGCAACTGGCGCGCGGTGCGTTGGATGAAGCGGATCGTGCACAGCACGAGGTTGACCACCAGCAGCAGGATCAGCAGGAAAAACCAGACGCTGTGAAACACGTCCAAAAAGCCCAGCAGGTTCAGCCAATGCCACAGCGGCTCGTGCAGCTTTTCAGCCAGAACCTCCGGCTGGAGGGAAACGCCTTTTTGCGGAATGATCGTTCCGGCCAGACAGGCAAGGCTTAAAACGATGAGGGTATAAACCGTCACCTTCAAGGAGGCGAGAAAGTCCACCCAACCCTGCTTTTGACCTGCCGCCGGTTTCATCATTTGGCTCCCGCCGATTGTCTGGTTGACCTAGCACGAGACGCCGCCCAGTGTCAAGAAAGGTGACTGCAATTTCGCATGTTTGCAAAGCTTTATGGGCTTGATTCGCAAAAGGCTTCGTGATAGGTGTGAAGCAGATGACAGGCATGGTGTATGCCGGCAACGCGGAAGTCCGATGCAAAAGGCCGTATTGATCGTTCTATTGGCCCTGACGCTGGCGGGGATCGTATCGCTGTTGTCCGGGTCGGATTTTCTGGTATATGCCCTGTCCTTCGAGAAAAACGGTAAGATTTCCTATGATTTGAACGGCGACGGCCTGACGGATCACGTGGAAATCTGGGCCGCGGGCGAACTGGTGGCCGTGGAGCAGGACGTCAACGGCGACGGCCGGATGGACGCCAAGGCCACGTTTGTCGGCGACGAGTTGATTCGTTCGGAGTTCGACACGGACTTCGACGGTCAGTTCGATTATCGCGAGCGGAAGAACGAGCGCGGGGAACCAATAGCTGAGGTGCTCCGCGACGGGCAATACCAATTGTTGGGGAGGCCGGTACCGGCCACCGGGCCGTGATCGGGAGCGTCAAACGCTCTGCCTGGCCGTCTGCTGGGAGGTGACTTACATGAGTGATCATTCCGCAAGCCATACGAAAGAAGATCTGAAAAAGATCGACCAGGAAATCGAAGAGGATATTAAACACCTCAAACGCTCGAGCAATTTTCTGGCTCTGCTGGGCTTGTTGGTCATTTTGATCCTCATCGCCCTGTTTGGCTTCCGTTTCATGCAAAAACTCGGCAAGGGTACGGATCCGGAAGCGGCGCCCAAGTACATCGACGTGGGCATCGTGATCGCCGACGACGCGGTCGTTTACGCGCAACCGAAAACCACGTCCAACACGCTGGGCCACCTGGAGCGCGACAAGGCCGCGTTCATCATCGAGAACAACATCGACAATTGGTTCAAGATCCAGGCGCCGATCATCGTCAACGGCGAAAACACGGGCCGCGCGTTGGTCGGCTGGATGCAGCGCAAAGACCTGCAATCGAAAACCGAGATCCGCACCCTGCAAAAGCAGTTGTCCGAGCGGGTGGAAAATACGATCGACATCCTCGACGTGAAATGGACGATCGACGAGGTCGGCAACTACACGATCAGCGGCAAAGTGGTCAACCTGACGGCCGTTCCCTTGAAAAACATCAAGGTGCTTATTACATTCTACGACAAGCAGAATCGCGTGGTCGATACGCGCACGACGTTCGTGGCCACCGAGAACCTGATGCGTAAAAACAAGCCGGTGCCCTTCGTGTTCATCGGCAAGAACGATCGGGATTTCAATTTCGTCAACTGCCGTGTCGATTATCGCATCGAAGAAGATTGACGCGTTACGACGCAATCGCACGACGGCGGGGAGTGACGGCAAGTCAGTCCCCGCCGCGTTTCTATGGAGACAAGTCGCATGAGTCCGGTAGCCGACGCCTCGTTGTTTTCCGCCTTCGGCATTTGCTTCACCCAGGGGCTGTTCAGCTTTTTCACGCCCTGCGTCCTGCCGCTGATTCCGGTGTACCTCAGCTTTCTGAGCGGCCTGAGCTTCGATCAACTGCAGACGACGCAGAGCGCGGGCACGCGGCTGAAAAAGGTATTCGGCAACACGCTGCTGTTCGTGCTGGGCTTCTCGACGATCTTCGTGCTGCTGGGCCTGGGCGCGACGAGCATCGGCGGCTTTCTGACCACCTATCTGCGGCCGATCGCCTTCGGCGCGGCGGCGGTGGTGCTGATCCTCGCGCTGCACTTCATGGGCGCGATTCAGATCAGCTTCCTCAACTATGAAAAGCGCATCGACATGGGCGGCGGCGGGAAGAAAATGGGCCCGCTGTCCTCGTTTTTGTTCGGCCTGGCCTTCGCCTTCGGCTGGACGCCGTGCATCGGCCCGATCCTGGCCGCCGTGCTGTTGATCGCCGCGAGCCAGCCGGGTTACGGCGCGTTTCTGCTGGCCACCTACGCGGCCGGCCTGGCCATTCCCTTCCTGCTGACGGCGCTGTTTTTGAATACCTTCATGTCGCTGTTCGCCAAAATGAAGCGACACATGGAGACCGTCGAACTGATCATCGGCGCGGTTCTGGTCGTCGCCGCGGCGTATCTGCTGTTCAATCCGTTCACCGTGCCGCTGTGGATTCCGCTGACCGCCACGACCGTCGCGATGGCGCTGATCATCGCGTTGAAGCTGGTCGCCAAGCTGCCGGTGCGCTGGCCGGCGTTGATCCTCGCGGTGGCGATGCTCGCGGCGGGCGGCGTGATTTACGCGCAGGAAGCCGGCGCGCCCGCGGCTTGGGAGCAGACGACCTGGACCGACGAAAACGGCGTTACCGCCGACCTGAGCCAATACGACGGTCAGGTGATCCTGCTCAACTTCTTCGCCTCGTGGTGCGACCCGTGCAAAGAGGAGATTCCACACCTCGGGAAAATCTGGCGGGAACACCAGGGCGAAGGGTTCGTCATTCTGGCGGTGAACGTCGACGACGAACTGGCCGACGGGGTTAGCTTCGTCAAGGGCATGAACGTACCCTACCCGGTCGTCTACGGCAAACTGACCGACCTGTCCACCTTCGGGTTGCGCGCGGCGCTGCCCAACAACGTGATCATCGACGCGCACGACCGCACGAAGGTGCGTATGAACTTCACCGGCTGGCCGGGCGAAGAGACGATGCTCGAAGAATTGCGCGCCGCCGTCGCGGCGAAATGAGGAACGTATGAAACGCTTGTCGATATTGGTTCTGCTTCTGCTGCTGGTCGCGGCCGTGGCGGCGCTCGCCGCGCCCGAGTCGATCAAGGAAGCGAAGTCCGCCTATAAAATCATCGGCCAGACGGCCGACACGCCGATCGCGCAGGGCGCCGGCAAACCGCTGCTGATCGTCTTTTGGGCCAGTTGGTGCGGCCCGTGCATGATCGAGATTCCGCATATCAACAACCTGCAGGAAAAATACGCCCCGCAAGGGCTGAAGATCGTCGCGGTGAGCATGGACATGCAGACGGAAGAGAGCATCCGGCGCATCGTGGCGCGGTTGCGCATTCAGTATCCGGTGGCCATGCCCACCCCCGAACTGCTGCGCGAATACAAGGTCTCGGCCATTCCGACCAGCTACCTGTACGGCGCCGACGGCAAACTGGCGCGCACCTGGGTCGGTCCGCCCGCGCCGCTGGATCTGGAAAACGCCGTGCGCGACACGCTGGGCATGAAGCCGCTCACCGCGCAGCAGGCGACAAAAGGGAAATACGAATAAGTGGGCGACGACGCGCGCCGGATCTGGACGGTTGGCGAACTGGCCGCGGCGGTAAAAAACAAACTCGAAACGACCTTCCCCGACGTTCTGGTGCAAGGCGAAGTCGGCATGCTAAGCACGCCGTCGAGCGGGCACGTGTACTTCACGCTCAAAGACGATCAAGCGGCGCTACGTTGCGTGCTGTACCGGCACATCCGCCGCTACCTGCGCTTCCTGCCCGATGCGGGCCAGGAGGTGATCGTGCGCGGCAAGGTCAGCTCCTACGGACCGCGCAGCGAGTACCAGGTGATCGTCGACCACATCGAGCCGCTGGGGCTGGGCTCGCTGTACGCCGCGTTTCTGCAACTGCAAAAGGAACTGGCCGCCAAGGGCTACTTCGCGTTGGAGCGCAAGCGGCCGCTGCCGTTTCTGCCCGAAACGATCGGCATCGTCACCAGCCTGACGGGCGCGGCGCTTTTCGACATGCTGCGCATCATCTACGCGCGCCAGCCGGGCCGGCACGTGGTGATCGCGCCGACGCTGGTGCAGGGTGAAGGCGCGGCAACGTCGATCGCGCGGGCGATCCGGCTGCTCAACGAGTTCGTCGAACCGGACGTGATCATCGTCGGGCGCGGCGGCGGCAGCGCGGAAGACCTGTGGGCGTGGAACGAGGAACAAGTCGTGCGGGCGGTCGTCGAATCGCGCGCCCCGATCGTCAGCGGCGTCGGGCACGAGGTCGACACCTCGCTGTGCGATCTGGCCGCCGACGTGCGCGCGGCCACGCCGACCCACGCGGCCGAGATCGTCGTGCCCAAGGCGGACGATCTGCTGTTCACCCTCAAGCGGCAACAACTGCGGCTGCGCCAGGCGATGACGCGCCGGCGGCAACTGGCGCGGCTGGAGCTGGCCTCACTACGGCAACGACTGGCGCACGAGGCCGCGCCGACCGCGCTGCCCGCGCGACGCCTGGACGATCTGCGCGCGACGCTGCGCCACGCGATGCTCCGGCTGGCGCGCGAGAATGCGCATCGCGCCGCCCTGCTCGCCCAGCGCCTGCGCGGTCTGTCGCCGCAAAACGGCGTGCGGCAACAGGCGCGGCAGGTGAACTTCGCGCTCGCGCGTTTGCGCGGCGGCGGGCGGACGATCATTCACGCTCGCCGGCAACGGCTCGACGCGTTGCGGGCGCGGTTGGAGGCGCTCAGCCCCCTGGCCGTCCTGGCGCGCGGGTACGCGATCGTGTTGGGCGAAAACGGTCATGCGCTCACACGGGCGGCCGACGCGCAGCGCGACGAGCGCCTCGCCATTCGCTTGCACGAAGGGCGTCTGACCGCGAAGGTCGAGACGGTCGATTGATTTTGACACCCACCGGGCGCGGTGCTAGGATTCATTCGTCAGACAGGGGTGCCCGGCGATAACCGGGCTGAGAACAGACCCTTTGAACCTGACCGGGGTAATTCCCGCGTAGGAAGTCTTGAGAATCGATATTTTCCTTGGTTCCTCAAGCTCTCGCGCCGTTTCCCGGCCGGGAGCTTGAACCGTTTAAGGAGACCATCATGCCGACCCTGCTCGAACAAGCCCAAGCCGGAATCATCACGCCCGCCATCGCCACCGTAGCCGCCGACGAGGGGGTCGATCCGGAACTGTTGCGCCAACGCGTCGCCGCCGGACGCGTGGTCATTCCGCAAAACAACCGGCGATCCTTCCACCCGATGGGCATCGGCGAAGGTCTGCGCACGAAAATCAACGCGAACATCGGCACGAGCACGAGCCATTTTTCCATCGAGGAAGAGCTGGTGAAGATGGGCGTGTCGATCGACGCCGGGGCCGATTCGGTGATGGACCTGTCGACCGGCGGCGACCTGCTCACGGTGCGCCGGCAGTTGCTGGACGCGTGCCCGGTGATGATGGGCGCGGTGCCGATTTATTTTCTCGCGGCGGAACTGGCCAAGCAAAAACGCGACCTGGTCGACTTCACCGTCGACGAGCTGTTCGACGCGATCGACCAACAATGCGCCAGCGGCATCGATTACATCACCGTGCACTGCGGCACGACGCGCAGCGCGCTGACGCAACTGGAAAACAGCGGACGGCAGATGGGCATCGTCAGCCGCGGCGGCAGCCTGATCACCGCGTGGATGAAACTCAACGACGCGGAAAATCCGCTCTTCGAATTTTACGACCGCCTGCTGGCCATCTGCCACGAATACGACGTGACGTTGTCGCTGGGCGATTCGCTGCGGCCCGGCGCCGTCGCCGACGCCACCGACCGGGCGCAGATCGAAGAGTTGATCATCCTGGGCGACCTGGCCCGGCGCGCGCGGGATGCCGGCGTGCAGGCGATGATCGAAGGCCCCGGCCACGTGCCGCTCAACCAGGTCACGGCCAACGTGCAGATTCAAAAACGGCTGTGCGACGGCGCGCCGTTTTACGTGCTCGGACCGCTGACCACGGACATCGCGCCGGGCTACGACCACATCACCGCGGCCATCGGCGGCGCGGTGGCGGCGGCGGCGGGCGCCGATTTCATCTGCTACGTAACGCCGGCCGAGCACCTCACGCTGCCCGACGCGAAGGACGTGCGCCAGGGCGTAATCGCCGCGAAAATCGCCGCGCACAGCGGCGACATCGCCAAGGGCATTCCCGGAGCGCTGGAACGAGATCGCACGATGAGCAAAGCGCGCCACGAATTGGATTGGGAAACCATGTTCGCCACCTGCATCGATCCGACCGTCGCCAAGGCGCGGCGGCAGGCCAGCGAGGACGCGGGCAACCAGGTGTGCACGATGTGCGGCGAACTGTGCGCGATTCAAACCTACAAGAGGGCGATGAAGAAATGATTAGGATTCAACTCAACGAACGCTCGCTGACGCTCGCCGAGGGCACGCCGTTGTCGCAGTTGCGCGCCGACGCGATGCCCGACGCCGACGTCGTCATTTACAACGGGCACCAGATCGCCGAGGACGTCACGCTGCTGGACGGCGATCAGATCGTGCTGTGGCGCAAAGGGCGGCAGCCGTCGCGCGAGGAACTGGAGGCGCTGCTGGTCGCCCGTCACACGCCGGAGGTGCACCGCCACGTGAAGAATGCGACGGTGGGTATCGCGGGCCTGGGCGGATTGGGCAGCGCGGTGGCCGTGGCGCTGGCGCGCACGGGCGTGGGGCGACTCAAGCTGGTCGACTACGACATTGTCGAGCCCAGCAACATCAACCGGCAGCAGTATTTCCTGGATCAACTCGGCCGGCCCAAGGCCGAGGCGCTGGCCGAAACGCTGGCGCGCATCAACCCGTTCATCACCATCGAGCCCACCGTGTTGCTGATCGACGAGGAGAACATTTTCCCCACGCTGGCGGGCTGCGACGTGCTGGTCGAGTGCTTCGACGACCCGGCGACCAAGGCGATGTTCACGCGCGTCGCCGCGCCGTTGACGCCGGTGGTCGCGGCCAGCGGCATGGCCGGCTACGGACCGGCCAACGAGATCCACACGCGGCGGGCGATGAAAAACTTGATTTTGATCGGCGACGAAACCAGCGAGGCGCAACCGGGCCGAGGCTTGATGGCGCCGCGCGTGGGCGTCGTGGCGCATCATCAGGCCAACGCGGTGTTGCGCCTGTTGTTGGGAGAGGAACCGTAATGCGTTTGACCGTCAACGGAGAGATTCACGAACTGCACGGCCTGGTCACGCTCGGCGAATTGCTGGCGGCGATGAACGTATCGTCCCAACGTCTCGCCGTCGAGCTCAACGGCGAGGTGCTCAATCCGGATCAATACGAAACCACGAAATTATCCGAAGGCGACCGGCTCGAGCTGGTGCGCTTCGTCGGCGGAGGTTGAGATGCCCGCGGAAAACGGACCTTTGGTCATCGCCGGTCACACCTTCGGCAGCCGCCTGCTGGTGGGCACCGGAAAATTCCCCAACCCGCGCGTGATGGCCGAGGCGATCGCGGCCAGCGGCACGCAACTGGTCACGGCGGCGCTGCGCCGGGTGGACCTGAACAATCCGGAGGATCCGACGCTGTCGCATCTGGATCTGAGCCGCTACAAGCTGCTGCCCAACACCAGCGGCGCGCGCGACGCGGAGGAAGCGGTGCGCCTGGCGCGGCTGGCGCGGGCGGCGACGGGCAACAACTGGATCAAGCTCGAGGTCACGCCCGAGCCCAATTTCCTGCTGCCCGATCCGGTCGACACGCTCAAGGCCGCCGAGATACTGGTCAAGGACGGCTTCGTCGTGCTGCCGTACATGAACGCCGATCCGATTCTTGCCCTGCGGCTGGCCGACGCCGGTTGCGCGACGGTGATGCCCTTGGCCGCGCCGATCGGCAGCGCGCGCGGCGTGCGCACGCGCGATCAGATCGAAATTATCATCCGCCAGGCGAGCGTGCCGGTGGTGGTCGACGCGGGCCTGGGCTTGCCCAGCCACGCCGCCGAGGCGATCGAAATGGGCGCGGACGCGGTGCTGGTGAACACGGCCATCGCGATCGCGGACGATCCGGTGCAGATGGCCGTGGCGTTTAAAATCGGCGTGGAGGCCGGCGAGATGGCGCGCCGGGCCGGGGCCGCGGAAACCACGACCCAGGCGCGCGCGTCCAGTCCGTTGACCGGCTTTTTGCGCGAGGAAGGAAAATGAGTTTCGCCGCGATCCTCGAGGGGCTCGACCGCGAGGCCATGCGCCGCGCGATGTACGAGGCGACGCCGATGCAGGTGGCGCACCTGCTGACGCAGGAGCACATCGCCGATCGCGATTTGCCGCTGCTGTTTGCGCCGGCGGCCGACACGCTGCTGGAGGACATGGCGCGGCGTAGCGCGTTCATCACCGCGCACCGCTTCGGGCGCATCATCAACCTGTACGCGCCGCTGTATCTGTCCAACGCCTGCGTGAACAACTGTGTTTATTGCGGTTTCGCGCAGCACAACAAAATCAAACGCACGACGCTGACGGTCGCCGAAGCGCTCGCCGAGGCGCAACTGCTGCACGACGAGGGCTTCCGGCACATCCTGCTGGTGTCGGGCGAAGACCCGCGCGCGTTTACCGTCGACGATCTGCTGGCGGTGGTGCGCGAGCTGACCGGCCTGTTTGCGAGCATCGCCATCGAGGTGTTCCCGATGGACCTCGACGATTACCGCCGGCTGGAACGCGCGGGCGTGGACGGGCTGACGCTGTACCAGGAAACCTACGATCGCGCGGTGTACGCGCAGTGCCACCACGGGCCGAAGGCGAACTTCGCCAAGCGCCTGGCGGCGATCGAGGCCGGCGGCGAAGCGGGATTTCGCTCGCTGGGCATCGGCGCGCTGCTGGGCCTGTTCGACTGGCGCGAGGAAGCGGCGTTGTGCGCGCTGCACGGGCGCACCCTGGCGCGGCGATTCTGGAAAAGCCGCGTGGCCTTCAGCCTGCCGCGCCTGCGTCCGGCCGAGGGCGGGTTTGCGCCGCCGCATCCGGTCGGCGATCGGGCGATGACGCACATTCTGGTCGCCTTCCGCCTGACGCTGCACGACGCGGAACTGGTCGTATCCACCCGCGAGTCGGCCGCGTTACGCGACGCGCTGATTCCGCTGGGCGTGACGCGCATGAGCGCGGGCAGCAAAACCAACCCGGGCGGCTACCGCGATCCGGAGCGCGCCGGCGGACAGTTCGACGTGCACGACGCGCGCGGGCCGCACGAGGTGGCCGCGGCGATCGAAAAGGCCGGTCGCGAGCCGGTGTGGAAGGATTTCGACGCGGCGTTTCTCAACGCGCATTAGTTAAACCAACTTCTTAAGTTTATGGACACATCTATGGATAAACAAACAAGAATCGAGTTGTTCAAGAATATCGACCTGTACCCGGTCACCACGCAGCGGCTGTCGGCGGGGCGCACGAGTCTGGAGATCCTCGACGGCATCCTGGCTGGCGGCGCGAAGATCGTCCAACTGCGCGAAAAGGAACTGCCGATGCGCGAATTGTACGAGCTGGCCGCGGCCTTTCGCGCGAAGACGAGCGAGGCGGGCGCGCTGCTGATGATCAACGACCACATCGACCTGGCGCTGGCGGTGGATGCCGACGGGGTGCACCTGGGGCGCGACGACCTGCCCCTGCCCGCCGCGCGGCGTATCGCGCCGGAGCTGATCCTGGGCGCGAGCAGCCACAACCTGGAGCAGGCGCTGACGGCGCAGGTGCAGGGCGCGGACTACGTGAACATCGGTCCGATTTTCGCGACGGGCACCAAGCCGGAGCACAAGGTGTTTCTCGGCCCGGCGGCGATCGGCGAGATCGGCCCGCGCCTGGACATTCCCTTCACCGTGATGGGCGGCATCAACCTGAGCAACATCGCGTCGGTGGCGGCGGCGGGCGCGCGGCGCATCGCGGTGGTCACGGCGGTGACGCAGGCGCCGGACGTGGCGCAGGCGGTGCGCGAGCTGCGGCGGATGATCGTCGGCGTTTGACACCGCGCCGTCCTTACTGACAAAGTAATTTCAACATCCCCCAAGGAGACGCATGCGGTTTATTCCCGCCCTGGTGTGCCTGTCGTTGCTCGTGCCCGCGCTGGCGTGGGGCGACGGGCTGACCAATGCGCCGGTGCGCGGCGAACTGACGACGCTTTTCTTCAAGGTCTGCGACGAAGCCGGGTACGAAACGTCGCTGACGACCTTGCCGCTGACCCGGCTGGAGATCGCGCGGCACGTGCGGGCGATGGAGCAACGGCCGCTGACGCGCTCGCTGCAGCGCACCGACGCGGGTTTCCGCCGACGCTTGGCCAAACTGCGCGCCTGGGTGAACGCGGAAATCAAGTACATCGAAAAGGACGAACACAACGGGCGCGTCGATCTGGCGGCGCACATGTACGAGCTGTACCTGGACGGTCGCTACCTGACGCAAGCCGGGCCGACGTTGGACCCGTGGCCGCGCAACGAGCGACGCACCTGGGACAACGCGCTGGGCGCGGCCGTGAGTTTCGGCGTCGAGCGGCACCTGGCGCTGACGCTGGAGCCGGTCTTCGCGCATCACACGCGCGCCGGACGGCGATCGCCCTTCGACCGGGACGACGATTGGGTGGTGGCCGGCGAACTGCGGCGCGGCTACCTGACGGCGGGCGTGGGGAATCTTTTCGCCGAGGTCGGCCGCGACGATTTCCAATGGGGACCGGGGCGCTTCGGCAACCTGCTGCTGACCGACAACGCGGGGCCGCTCGACAGCGCGCGCCTGGGCAACCGCGAGCCGTTCGCCCTGCCCGGCCCGCTGGTCTGGCTGGGCCAATGGCGGATCAACGCGATGGCCGCGATGCTCGAAGAGGACCGCGAGTATCCGCACGCGTATCTCGCCGGGCTGCGCGTGGGCACGTTGCTTTTCGGCCTGCTGGAAATCAACGCGGCGCGCACGGTGCAGTTTCTCGGCGAAGGGCGGCCGGCGCTGGACGGCGCGGACATCGGCAATATCATCGTCGGCCGGCGCGAGCACGAATACGCGGCGTCGGACACCAACCAACTGGCGCAGTTCGACGTGCGGCTGAGCCTGGGCAAGTGGCGCGGCTGCTGGGACGACTGGCTGCCGCTGCGCGACGTGGAATTCTGGTGGGAGATGGGCGCGGATTCGATCATGGGCGTCATGCCGTCAAACGTGGCGCTGCTGACCGGCGCGGCGCTGGATTTCGGTCCGGTGGATTTTACTTACGAGTACGTGAACACGCAGGCGCACAGTCCGTGGTACGAACACTACATTTACACCGACGGCTACACGTACAACGAGGAGATCATCGGGCACGAGGTCGGCTGCTGCACCAAGCGACACACCGGACGCGTACGGCTGTGGGCGCCGGGCGACTGGCGATGGGAAGTGCGCGGCGACGCGGCCGACAAGCGCTTCCGCCAGGTGGAGACGGAAATGGCCGGCGGCACGGGGCTGATCGCCTACGACGCGGTTCACTGGACGCTGGCGGCGGAAGGCGGCGTGTGGCTGGTGGAGGCGACCGACCACGTCGCGGGGATGCCCGATTTCGACAGCACGGTGAGCTGGGGCAAATTGTCGTTGGCGTGGCGTCCTTGAGGCGCGAGCGTTTTTTGATTATCCTTGCGCCTTATTCTTAGGGAGACGAGACAACGATGACGGATGTCGAGAAAACCATCCAGACGATCATGCAGGGCGCGCACGAAGTCGTGCCGGTCGAGGAACTGAAGAAGAAGGTCGAGCTGGCTTACAAAAAGGGCCGCCCGCTGCGCATCAAGGTGGGCATCGATCCGACCTCGCCGAACGTGCACATCGGCCACCTGGTGCCTTACGGCAAGATGCGCCAGTTGCAGGACCTGGGTCACACGGGCGTGGTGATCATCGGCGATTACACCGCGCGCATCGGCGATCCCTCCGGGCGCGACAGCACGCGGCAGGCGCTAACCGCCGAGCAGGTGCGCATCAACAGCGAAAAGTACATGCAACAGTTGTATACCGTGCTCGATCCGGCGCGCACCGAGGTGCTGTACCAGACCGAGTGGTACGACAAATTCGATCTGGCCGGCACGCTGCGCCTGATGCAGGAAGTGACCATCGCGCAGATGCTGCAGCACGATACCTTCCGCACGCGCTACGAACAGGGTTTGCCGCTGGGCTTGCACGAACTGTGCTACCCGCTGCTGCAAGGCTACGATTCGGTGATGTGCGAAGCGGACATCGAGATGGGCGATCCGGCGCAGAAGTTCAACATTCTGGTCGGGCGCGACTTGATGGAGCGGCGCGGGATGGAAGCGCAGATCGCGCTGCTGGTGCCGGTGCTGCTGGGCATCGACGGCGTGGAGAAGATGTCCAAGAGCCTGGGCAACGACATCGGCGTGCTGGCCGCGCCGGAGGAGCAATACGGCCGCACGATGTCGATTCCGGACGCCATTCTGGAGAACTGGTATCGGATGGTCCTGGCGCTGAGCGAGGACGAGATGAAGCCGGTGCGCGCGAGCATCGAGGAAAATCCGTACGAGGCGAAAAAGGCGCTGGCCAAACGGATCGTGGCGCGGTTCCACGGCGCGGCGGAAGCGGACGCGGCCGAGGAGGATTTCCGCAAGAAATTCTCGGAGCGTACGCTGGAACTGGACAATATTCCGGAAGCGGAATTGACCTCGTTCGATCCGCCGACAAGCACCAATATCATCGCCACGCACTTCGCGATGAGCCGGACGGACGTGCGGCGGTTGGTGCAGCAGGGATCGGTGAAATTGGACGGCGAAAAGGTGGAAGACGCCGAAGCGCCGCTGGCGACCGGCGGGGTGCTGAAGGTCGGTAAGAAAAAATGGTTGCGGCTGATATGAAACCGACGACCAACGATTGACAGTAACCCTTGATAATTGTTAGCATCGATCAATTCTAAGGATTGTTTTGTCATGAAGTTTTTCAGCATTGCGGGGGTGGTACTATGATCCGCCGAATCAGTTTCCTTTGCGCGGGAGTGTTGCTGCTGGCTATTCTGGCCGGTTGTGCGGCCGAAGACGCGATCGACCGGGCCGCGGTGGCCATCGATCAGGCGCAGCAGGTGCACGCGGAATATCTCGCGCCCTACGAATTCACCAGCGCCGAACAGTATCTGGCCGAGGCGCGCAAACAGTTGAACGAATCGGACTTCGATGCGGCGCAGGCCTATGCCGACGCGGCGTATCAGAAAGCGTTGAAGGCGGCGGAAATCGCGCGCGGCAAGCACGCCGCGCCGATGGTGCCCTGGTCGGCCACCCAGCCGGCGCCCTACGAACCCGAGACGGCCGCGCCGGAAGGAGGTGCCCAATGAAGCGCCTGATCGCTTACGCGATGGTTCTGGCCATGGCGGCGGCCATGCTGCTGCTGGCAGGTTGCGACACCGCCGTGATTCTGAAAACCCAGATCGAGCAGAAAAAAGCGACGCTCACCGAGATCGAAATGCAGGGAGCGAAGATTTGCGCGCCGAAGGAATACGCGGCGGCCGAAGCGCACCTGGATTTCGCGCAGGAAGAGTGGGGCGAGCGCGATTACATCGAGTGCCAGGATCACCTGGTCATCGTCCAGCAGAAAATCGACGCGGCCAAAAAATGGCTGGCCAATTGCGTCGAGCAGTTGCCGCCGGATAAAGACGGCGACGGCATTCTGGACGACGTCGACAAGTGCGTCGACGAACCGGAAGACAAAGACGGCTTCGAAGACGAAGACGGCTGCCCGGATCCGGACAACGATCAGGACGGCATCCTCGACGCGGCCGACAAGTGCCCGAACGAGGCCGAGGTGTTCAACGACTTCGAAGACGAGGACGGTTGCCCCGACGAGGCCGCGATCGAAACCGACAACATCAAGGTCGAAGGCGACGAGATCAAACTGAAGAGAATGATCAACTTCGAAACCGGCCGCAGCGACATCAAACCCGAAAGCTATGCGATCCTCTACGACATCGCCGAGGTGCTCAAGAAGCAGAAGAAGTGGAAGATCCGCATCGAGGGTCACACCGACACGCAGGGCAGCCACGCGACGAACATGCGCCTGTCGCAGTCGCGCGCCGACTCGTGCAAAATGTTCCTGGTGCAGCAGGGCATCGAGGGCAGCCGCCTGATGACGGTGGGCTACGGTCCGGACAAGCCGATCGCCAGCAATGCCACGCGTGAAGGCCGCGCCATGAACCGGCGCACGGAATTCAAGATCACCGCCAAGGAATGATGAAACGCATTTGTTCATACCGGGGCCGCCTCATTGCAGGCGGCCTCTTTTGTTTCCTGCTCACGGCGCTGCTGCTCGCCGCGTGGCCGCGCGCATCGGCGGCCAAGGACGAGGCCGTTTCCGGTTCCGACAAGGAATTGCGGATGGCTCTGGCGCGCCTGGAAGCGTTGAAAAAGAAGCAGCCGCCCGACCTGGACGCGCTGCAGTTCGAGTACCTCGTGCTCTTCGAAAATTTCATGCGACGCGAGGAAGGCAAACGCTCGATGTTCGAGCTGGCCGACATGTGGCGGCAAAACAAGCGCTGGACCGATGCCTACGCGGCGCTGCAGAAGGTGCTGGACGTGTACCAGGACCACGAGACGATGGCCAATCCGGTGCACGAAAGCGAGCCGCTGGCGATCGTCGCCACGGCCAAGGTCGAGGTGGCCGACCTGTACGCCAAGGGCATGAACAATCCGTACGTCGCGATCGAGATGCTGCAAAAGGCGATGCTGCTGCACGGCGAGCAAACGGTGGGCTTGTTCATCGGCGAGCGGCGCTACGCGGGGCCGTTGGGCGCGATCGCGCGGCTGCGCATCGCGGAATATCATCTGCAAACCGACGGCGTGAATCAGGCGTCGACGGAACTGCTCAAGGTGGTGAAAGACTATCCGGGCAAGCGGGTGATCGACCAAGGCGGGGAAATGGCGGCGGCGACGGCGGCGGTGGTGCGCCTGGGCGACGTTCTCAAAAAAATGCCGGCCAGCCTGGCCAAGAAAAATCAGACGATCCAGACCTTCGAGCAAACGGCGGTGGAAGACGAACCGCGCGTCTGGCTGCATTTTCTGGCGGCGGACACCTACTTCGCCGCTTACGAGCAATGGAAAAACGCGGGCGTGGTGGAAAGCGGCATCGGCAAGCTCAACTGGGTGCTGGACAATCATCCGCTGCTGCCGTTGACCGGCGAACGCGGCGTGGAACCGGCGGGCGTGCGGGCGTTGCGGTCGATTCGCGACGCGCTGCTGTTGCTGCCCAAGAACGTCGAGCAGGCGCGCACGGATCTGACCGCCTACCAAAATCGTTTCGCCCAAAAAAACGAAACGCGGGTGATCGCCGCCTACGCCCTGCTCTACCTGGCCGAGCTGGAGTTGGATTTTCGGCAAAACGCCGCGTCGGCTTACAGGCTGTTCATGCAGGCGGCGGAGGAATACGGCGACCTGGAGGATTATCCGCACGCGGCCGACGTGACGCCCAGGCTCAAGGATCGCGCGCTGCGTTGGGCCGAACGCGCCAAGCAGAGGATGTGAGATGATCACCCAATGCCCGCAATGCCGGCAGAAAGTGCGCGTCGAGCAGGACGGCAATTATCGTTGTCCGGTGTGCAAAACGATCTTCACCTTTCAACACAGCGCGCCGCCGCCGACGGACAAACCGGCCGACGTGCTGCCGCAATGCGAACGCTGCCGCAAGCAGCCGGCCGTCGCGGTGTGCGCCGAATGCGGCTTGTTCGTGTGCGAAACGTGTGCGCGGGAAGAAGGCGAAGGACGACGCATCTGCCATCAGCACAGCCTGGAAGCGCATCCGGTGGAGATGTTCAAAGCGCTGGCCCGAACGCCGGTCAAGGCGTACGAAGCGCTGATCCCCGGTTCGCAGTTCGTCAACTACGCGCTGCTGTACGGGCTGATCCTCGCCGGGATCTCGCTGACGATCCAGTCGCTCGAATACATAATCCTGCCCTCGCCGGTCGAGCAGGTTATGTACATCCTGAACGTGGGCCTGTTCAACGACCTGGATTTCAACATGGCCGACAGCGGCTGGTCGCTGGTGGAGATGATCGCGCTTTCGCCGCTGTCGTTGCTGATCACGCTAATCATGAAAGTGCTGATCGCGCACCTGGGCTTCCGCCTGGTCGGCACGGGCCGCAAGGGACTGACCGGCACGTTCAAGGTCGTGATGTACGCGCAAACGACGGCGCTGCTGGCCGTCATCCCCTACCTGGGCGGCATCCTGTACGTGCTGGGCGAGTTGACCTACATCGTCATCGGCGGCGCGAAAATGCACCGCGTTTCCTACGGCCGTAGCGCCGCCGGCGTGCTGCTGCCGAGCCTATTGTTTTTCCTGGCGCTGGTCGGCGCGGCGATTCTCATCACCTACTTGTTCTCCTCCATCGTTCCGTCGATCACCGAAAGCGGAACGCTGATCTGATGCGGCCGGTCACGCAGAACCGGTTGATTTTTTTGGCGCTGCTCATCGGCCTGATCGCGGCGGCCGCGGTGATTCGCTTCGACACCCTGCCGTCGACCTGTCCGTTGTACAACCTGACCGGCTTCCCCTGCCCGTTTTGCAAAATGACCTCCGCCTGGTCGCTGGCCCTGCGCGGCGAGGCGGCGCTCGCGTTGTCGCTCAATCCGTACGGCGTGTTGCTCTTGCTGTCCGCCCTGGGCGGCCTCGTCTATTTTGCGGCGGCGCTCGCCTTCCGCCGGCCCGCATTCAACTGGGATCAATGGCGGCGGCGTCACCCGTGGCCGGTGCGGATTTTTTTCGCCGGCTGGCTGATCAATTGGGCTTATGTCGCCTGGCGGTTGCTCCGATAAGCCTTTTTGAACCGAATGTTCTATGATAGGGTTTAATCAGTAGCACCACACAAACACGGGTAATTCATGGAAAATTGGAAAGGTCGCGCGCTCGGCTCGATTCTGTTCGAATCAAAAATGATTTCACAACAGGACATCGAGCAGGCTTTGGCCGAGCAACGGCGGACCGGTGTACGTTTCGGCGAAGCGCTGATCAATTTGAAGATCGTTTCGTCCGAGGACGTAAACTGGGGTCTCGCCCAGCAGTTCAATATTCCGTTCGTGCGCATCCACTCGGAGGCGATCGATCCGGAGGCGGTGCGCCTGCTGCCCGAAGAGGTGGCGCGGCGGCACAAGCTGCTGCCCTACCTGCTGATCGACGACGAGCTGACCGTGGTGATGGAAGACCCGACGTCCAAGCGGGCCGTTTCCGACGTGGAGACGATCACCGGCAAGCGGGTGAACGTGGCGGTGGGGCTGCCCGAGGACATCGAGGCGCGGCTGGACGAGGTCTACGGCGACAAGGCGTTCGGGCACATCATCGTCGAGGATTTCGCGTCGGATCGTTTCGACGAGGCGCAGATCGCGGCGATCAAAGCCGACTTTTCCGGCGAGGCGTTTCTGCAGCAGTTGTTCCGGCTGGCGGTGGAAGAGCAAGTCGGCAGCGTCCACCTGACGCCGCAGGGCGACAGCGTCACGGCGCGTTTCCGCACGCCGATCGGGCTGGTCGACGTGGCGCAACTCAGCCTGGCATGGTCGCGGGTGGTGAACAAGCAGCTCAAGCTGAAGCTGGAATACAGTCAGCGCCGGCCGGGATTCTGCGAAGGCTTCTACCGCATCGAGAGCGAAGACGGCAAACACATCTTCCACGCGTCGCTGGTGGAAACGCCGGCGGGCGAATCGCTGACGCTGATCAACATCGCCGCGCCGACGATGCCCACGAGCCTGTCCGCGCTGCTGGCCGAGGAGCACGACGACCTGGCGCTCCTGCAGGACATGCTGCATAGCCGCCACGGCCTGCTGATCGTGCTGGGGGCGGATCGTGCGGAGAAGCATCAACTGCTCGACCTGATGCTGCGGGAGAAAAACGCGGACCGGCAAAAGACGATCATCATCGGGCGCATGCCGTGGTTCATCGACAGCGGGTTCGTGCAACTGCGGCACCACGGCGAGTGCCTCGGCGATCAGTTGGACACGCTGCATTATTGCGCCTCGCAGGACCCGGACATCGTGGTGATCGACGACATGAGCCACGCGGCGTTGTTGCACTGCATGCAGACCGCGGCGCAGGGTCCCTGCTTCATCTTCGGCAATCTACGATTTTCCTCGGCGCTGGCCGGGCTCGAATTTCTGGTGGAAACCACGGAGAGCCGGACGCTGCTGTGCGACGGTCTGCGCGGCCTGACGACCTTGAACGTCTACCGCCGGTTGTGCCCGGAGTGCAAGCAGGTCGACGATCGCTCGGCGCAGGCCAGCCGCATTCTCGGACTGCCGCGCGCGCAAACCGATCAGGCGACGCTGCGCAAAGCCGCGGGTTGTCCGGCGTGCCGCAACACCGGCTATCAGGGCATCGTGCCGGTGGTGGAGGTTCTGCCGATCACGCCGGCGCTGTGCGATCTGGTGAAAAGCGGCGATCCGTTCGTCAAGATCCGCCCGCAATTGGAAGCGCTGCACGGCCGTTCGACGGCGGCCAAGACGAAACAATTGATACTGGCCGGCATCATCGGTCTGGACGAATACTCGCCGGTAACGGGGATGAGCAACAATGGCGCAGATAGATAAATTTTTTGAGTTGATGGTAAAAGAAGGCGCGTCCGATCTGCACATGCCGGCCGGCGCGGTGCCTTATTTGCGCGTGCACGGCGAGTTGAAAAAGATCAATCATCCGCCGTTGACGCACGACACGAACAAAGCGCTGTTCACGGAGATCATGACCGAGCGGTACCGCACCCAATTCAAAGAGAAAATGCAGGCCGACTTCGTCTATCCGCTGGGCAACATCGCCCGTTTCCGCTCGAACGTGTTCATGCAGCGGCGGGGCATCAGCGCGGCGTTCCGCATGATTCCCAGCCAGGTGCTCAGCGCCGAACAGTTGAACCTGCCCGAATCGATGCTCAAGCTGTGCCGCCTGAAAAAGGGCATGGTGCTGGTCACCGGCCCGACCGGCTCGGGCAAGAGCACGACGCTCGCCGCGCTGATCGACTACATCAACCAGAACGACAAGGGACACATTCTGACGGTCGAGGACCCGATCGAGTTCGTGCATCAGAACAAAAACTGCCTGGTGTCGCAGCGGCAGATCGGCGAGAACGTCGAGTCGTTCACCGATGCGTTGCGCGCCGCCTTGCGCGAGGACCCGGACATCATTCTGGTCGGCGAGATGCGCGACCTGGAAACGATTTCGCTGGCGATCACCGCGGCGGAAACGGGCCACCTGGTGTTCGGCACGCTGCACACGACCAGCGCGGCGAAGACGGTCGACCGCATCATCGACGCGTTCCCGACCAACCAGCAGGAGCAGATTCGCACGATTCTGTCCGAAAGCCTCAAGGGCGTGGTCGCCCAGGCGTTGCTGCGCCGCGCCGACGGCAAGGGACGCGTGGCGGCGTATGAGATACTTTTAGGCGTGCCGGCGTTGGCCAACCTGATTCGCGACAACAAGAGTTATCAAATCCCCACCTTGATTCAGACGCAAAAAGCGACGGGCATGCAGCTTATGGACCAGGCCCTATTGGATCTGGTAAAAAAGAGAATAGTCACTCCCCAACATGCAATGGAATTTGCAGTAGACAAATCGACCTTTGCCGCGGCGGCCGGAGCGAACCGGACGCAGTAAAATGCACGCCTTCATCACGAAGGCCCGGTGGAGAGTGAATCATGCCGAAGAAGATCTTGTTGATCACCAACGACCAACGGGAGGTCGATAACCTCACGCCATCGCTGGAAGGGCTGGGGTACGTGTGGAAAAAGGCGGCGACGGCGAGCGCCGGTATCGAGCAGTACGAGGATTTCCAACCGGATCTGATCCTGCTCAACGCGCTGGTTCCCGGCGGCGGCGGATACGAGGTCTGCCAGACGATCCGGCGGCGGCATCGCGACGACAAGACGAAAATCATCGTCACCAGCGCGGTGTCCAGCGGCACCATTCAACTGGAAGCGCGGTTGAAATGGAAAGCCGACGAGGTCGTGTTGCTGCCGATCACGCTGAAGAAAATCGTCCAACTGATCGCCTTCACGCTCGGGGACATAAACCGGCGGCCGTCGATCAAGCCGGTCAGCGACCTGGCGGTGTACCACGAGCAAAGCAAGGAAGTCGAGCCGGCCAAGCGGCGCATCGCGCGCACGGGCGATCTGCAGGACGTGCCGTTCGGGCGGCTGATCGCGTTGCTGGTCAAGAACAACGCCAGCGGCGTGCTGACGTTGGGAACGCAGGAAAGCGCGCGCGAGGTGCTGATCGACAAGGGGCGAATCATCGAGCTGCGCAGCGCTTATCTGGATGAACTGGGGCTGGCCGACATTCTCTCGATGTTCGGCTGGGTGAACGTCGACGTGGTCAAACCGTTCGTCGACCAGGCGTTGGCCAACGGGCGACGGCTGGGCGGCATCCTGCGTGAAAAAGGATTGATCGACGACTATCAACTGTTCACCGCGTTGGGCGAACAGGTGACGCGCAAGCTGGCCGACGTGTTCAACTGGCGCAAAGGATTTTATCGTTTCCACGCGCTGGACCCGACGCCGCTGGTCGACGAACCGCTGGATCTGCTTTTCGCCAAAACCGCGTTTCAGGCGGCGCGCATGAGCACCAATTATACGATCTTCGACGATCAGTACGCACCGTGGCTCGATTCGTTCGCCACGGTGAACGAGGGCTCGCCGATCCGCGTGAACCTGCTGCCGTTGAGCAGTCAGGAAAAACGTTTTCTCTTTCAGTTGGACGGCAAGCGAAAAGTGAAGTCGGTGGTCAAGGAGAAGATTCTGCCCGACCGCGAAGCGAAGTCGCTGATCAACGCGCTGGTCAAACTGGGGCTGCTCAGCCGGCGCGCCTTATAGCGTCCCGCCCTTGCCCCGCAACAATTCGGCCAATTTACGCAGCGCGTTTTTATCGCCGATGGAAATGAGCGTGTCGCCCGGGGCGATGACCTCGTTGGGCTGCGGATTGAACAGGATGTTCCCCTCGCCCTTTTGGATGCCGATGATGATCAAGCCGAGTTTCTGCCGGATGCCCGAGTCGCGCAACGTGACGCCGGCCAGCGGACTGTCGGCGTAGACCTCGGTGCCTTCGATCACCAGATCCAGATCGCTTTCGAACATCAGCGTGTCGAGCATGTCGATCACCGCCGGACGCAAAATGGCGTTGGTCACGCGCTTGCCGACCAGGCGGTAGGGCGAAATCACGCGGTTGGCGCCGGCCTGAATCAGCTTGCGTTCGTTGCCCTCTTCGATCGCCCGCGCGATGATGAACAAGTCGGGATTGAGGTCGCGCACGGATAAAATGATGAACACCGCTTCGGCGTCGGAACTGACGGTCACCACGAGGCCGCGCGCCTGTTTGACGTTCGCGCGCTCCAGGGTTTCCTCCTCGGTGGCGCTGCCGAGGATGGCCAGCGAACCTTCGTCGGTCAGTTGCTCGATGATTTCCTGCTTGTGGTCGATAACCACGACGGGAATGTGGCGGTCCATCATTTCGTGGAAGACCATGTGGCCGATGCGGCCGCAACCGCACAGGACGTAATGTCCCTTGAGCTTTTCGATTTTGTTTTCCATGCGTTTCCTTCCCACAATTCGGCGCAACGAACCTTCCACGGCGACCTGGGTGAGCACGCCGAAGGAAATCAAAATGACGCCCACGCCGCAGACAATCAGCAGCATGGTGAACAGCCGGCCGGTATGCGACAGGGGAAAGATTTCGTTGTAGCCGACGGTGGTGATGGTGATCAGGGTCATGTACAGGGCGTCGAGAAACGGAACGTTTTCGATCAGCATATAGCCGATGCTGCCCCAGCCCAAAATGAGCAGGAGAGCCAAAAAGATATATTTGACCAGCCGCAATGAATCCAAAGGCGCTCCCTGACAAGTATGGCCGGATCATAAAGGAACCACCGAGAAGCCCACAAGCCCCCCACCGGAAAAGCGAGCGGAAAATCACAACGGCCCGAAAAGATTATTCTCTTGATGTAACGAGACAAACACATTAAAAGAGCAGAGAAAATTTGTCTTTGACAACCAGGGAGCCATGTGCGCCGGCACACAAAGCGGATCCTATGATTTTGCCTGCTGTTCGACAACGTTCCGGACAACGAATCGGTTTTCGTTTTGGCCGTTTTCTCAAACGTATTGTTACTGCCGCGATCGACACGTTCGATTCTGTCTCAACTCGAGGAAAGGAGTGGCCATGAATTTGTTCACCAAGATGAGGCTGCTTGCCCACATCGCTCACTGGCGGCTGACCTGGAGTCAGCGCGATCTGGATTACCGGGTCAAGGGCGTCAAAAATCCCAAGTTCATGACCGCACGGGAAGCCGTCAAACTGATTCCCGACGAGGCCACCGTTATTTCCAGCGGCATGGCCGGCAACACGCGCTGCTCGGTTTTCTTTTACGCCATTCGCGAACTGTTCGAACGCACGGGGCATCCGCAGCACCTGACGTGGATGACCGTCGGCGCGCAGGGCAGCCGCGGGCGCGTCCCGGGCACGCTGGAGGAACTGGCTCTTCCCGGGTTGATCTCACGCCAGATCAGCGGCCACCTGGAAACCTACAAGGCCCAATTGCGCATGGCCGACGCCGGCCAGATCGAACTGCATACGATGGCGCAGGGCGTGCAGACGTTTTTGCTGGAAGCGCAGGCGCGCGGCGAACAATACCTCGATTTGGAAGCGGGCGTGGGGACGTTCCTGGATCCGCGCGTGGGCGGCGGCACGGCGGTCACGCCCGACGCGTCGGAAAATTTCGTCGAGGCCGCGGGCGACAAACTGCGTTATCACCTGCCGCCGTTCAACGTGGCGGTTTTCGTGCTGCCCTACGCCGACAAGGAAGGCAACCTCTACAAGCATCACACGTGCATGGTCACCGAAAGCCTGGAGAGCGCGCGGGCGGTGCGGCGCAACGGCGGCGTGGTGCTGGGGAGCGTCTGCGACATCATCGAAAAGGACGAGAGCCGCATTTTCATCAAGGCCGAGGACGTGGATGCGATCGTGGTCAATCCGTACAGCGAGCAGACCGGCTCGGTGCAGCAGCGCAAGTACTGGCCGATGTTCACCGTCGAGCATCGGGTCGACACCAACGACGCGGTCGACCAGCTCAAGTTCGCCAACAACGTACTCAAGATCACGCCGGTGCGCGGCCGGGCCGACAACGCGTTGGCGCGTCTGGCGGCCTCGATGCTGGTCAAAGCGACGCGGCCGGGCGCGATGGTCAACATCGGCGTCGGTCTGCCCGAGGAAGTCAGCCGCTTGCTCTACGAGGGCGGCATGCACGAGGACGTCACCTTCTTCACCGAAACCGGCGTCGTGGGCGGCCTGCCCACCCCGGGCATCTTCTTCGGCGCGGCGATCAATCCGCTGGAGATCATCCCCTCGGCGGAGGTGTTCCATCGCGCGTACGAAAAACTGGACGTGACCATTCTGGGCCTGCTCGAAGCCGACACGGACGGCAACGTCAACGTTTCCAACCGCGGCGAAGGCGCGATCAACTACGTGGGGCCCGGCGGTTTCCCCGACCTGACCACGGCGGCGAACACGATCTTCTTCGTCGGCTCCTGGATGGCGCACGGGAAATTCGACATCGTCGACGGCGAGTTGAAGATCCTCAAAACCGGCCCGTGCAAGTTCATGGAGCACGTGCGGGAGATCACCTTCTCCGGCAAGATGGGCCTCAAGCGCAAGCAGAACGTTTATTACGTGACCAACGTCGGCGTGTTCAAACTCACCGAGCAGGGCATGATGCTGGTCGAGGTCATGCCGGGCATCGACGTCCAGCGCGACATTCTGGAAGTGAGCCCGATGAAGATCGTGCTGCCCGAAGGGGAAATCCCGGTGGTGCCGCGCCAGATCGTCACCGGCGAAAACTTCAAACTGAAGTGGGAAAACGGCGCCGACTGACGCGCACCCTTGCTTTTGGCGCCGCCGGAACGCATCTTGAAACGACGGGGTTTCTCCCGGGGGAGGAAGCATGTCGGAACAAGATGCCGTTCGGCGCGCGCTGTTGACCGTGCCCAATCCGGTCGCGGTCTTGACCGTCGCCCATGAAAATCAACGCAACGGGATGATCGTTTCCTGGCTGACGCCGGTGTCGGTCGCGCCGCCGTTGCTCGCCGTGTCGGTGCATCGCGAGCGCTTCAGTCATCACCTGATCGAGGGCGCCGGACACTTCAACCTCACTCTGCTGCGCGAAGACCAGCAAGACCGCGTGCCGCAATTCAAATTGAAAGACGACAATCGCGAGGCGAAATTCACCGGCCTGCCCGTGGCCCTCGATGCGCACGGCCAACCGTATCTCACCGACGGCGTCGCCGTGCTGCACTGCCGGGTGACCGATTCGCTGCCGACCGGCGACCACACGTTGTTCATCGCCGAGGTGTTCGACGCCGCCGGCGGCGCGGGCACGGCGCTGTGCACCAAAAGCCTGGGGAAAACCTACAGCGGGAAAAAATAAGTGGAGAAAAAAAATGAAGAAACGCTTCCGGCTTTCTTTGGCGTTGCTTATGACCCTGCTGGTGACGATCACCGCCTGTTCATCCTCCGACGACGATGACGACAACGATCAGGCGGACGACGATCAGGCGGACGACGACGATTCCACCGACGACGACATCGGCGACGATGACGACGATGACGACCTCTCCGACGACGACGACACCGCACCGCATCCGTACACGCCGTGCTGCGACGTGGCGGCCGAAGCGCTCAATCTGAGCGACGCCGGTCTGTCCGCCGACGGCGACGGACAGTATCTTTACGTGCAACAGACGCGCACGTTCGTGGACGCCGAGCGCGAGCGGGAAATCGACGCCGACGTCTTTCTGCCTTCGTCGGACGGTCTGACGCCCACCGACAACGGCGGGCCCTTCGGCGTCGTGCTGGTGGTGCACGGCTTTTCCGGCACAAGGGCGATGGTGCGCGAATATGCGCGGCGGCTGGCCACCTGGGGCTACATCGCCATCGCGCCGCAATTGCCCTACACCAGCCCGGTGGCGCTGCTGAAAATCAGCCACACCGAATCGACCAAGGACCTGCTGTTCATCCTCAACACGGTTTGCTGCGAACACGAGCAAAGCGATTCGGTCTTTTTCGGCCGGGTGGATCGCGCGCGGCTGGGCGCGGTCGGGCATTCGATGGGCGGCAAGTTGAGCGTCAACGCCGCGCTGCTGGACGGTGCGCTGGGCGCGGTGGCGGGCCTGGATCCGGTGGACGGCGCGGGGCCGATTCCGGTCGGGCCGGACGATCCGGACTTCCCCGATTTGACGCCCGATCGCGTGGGCGCGTTGACGATCCCCACGCTGTACCTGGGAGGCGAAGTGAGCGGCACGCCGGTGCTGGGCCAGGCCTGCGCACCGACCGAGGAGAACTACCACGAGTTCTTCACCTATTCGCCCTCGCCCTCGGTGGAGGTGAAGTTTATCGGCGCGGATCACACCGATTTCGTGGCGCAGTTTCCGCTGGACCCGTGCAACATCGGCACCGCCGATCACGCGCGGGTGAAGCGGCTGGCGAAAAAATATGCGGTGTCGTTCCTCAATTATCACCTGCGCGGCTGGTCGCGGTTCGCGGACGAGTTCGCCGGCAGCGGCATCGACGCGGACCAGACGGCCGGCGACGTGACCTGGCAGCGGAAGTAGCGGCTATTTGATCCAGGCGCGCGGCTGATATTCCACCAGCTCGTTTTTGGTGCGCGGATTGGTGATGCCGTCGTCGCGGCCGTCGAAGCGCAGCCAGACGTGCGGTTCGGCTTTCGTGTACCACATCCACATTTTCGGGGCGACCAGGCCCAGCGCGCCGGTCGGCTTGAGTTCGAGCTTGTACGCCTCGATCGCGCCGAAGGCCGTTTGCAGCTTTTCCACACCGCGGTTGATGATGCGCCCGCCCAGCAGCGAGCCGTCGACGTTGACGATCTGGCCGGTCATTTCGAAACCCGCGCCCTTTTCGAAGGGGAAGCCGCGCAGGATAAGGTTCATGCAATCACCGGGGATGGCGTTGGCCTGGAACTTCATCGTTTTGTTTTCGCTTTTGCCGGTCGCGCGATCCCGGAAGGAATACTGCGCCTGCAGTGCGGCCCAGTTGAAGACCAGCTTCCATTCCATCTGTTCGGCGCCGGTGGAGCGTTTTTTCCACAGCCGGGTCCGCAGGCCGTTGGGCGTAATGTCGATGAGCGACTCCTCATTCCATTCAATGCGCTTGGCGCCTTCTTGTGCGTTGTCTCCGTGCAGCTTGTAGACGATGGTTTCCCGACCGTCGCGCGTGACGCGTTGGAGTGTCCAGCGCATCACATAGACGGTCTGCCCGCCGTCGATGTACTGGACCTTCTGCACGCCCGATTCCTTGGCGGCGATTTCGATCGCGTTCATCTGCGCCCAGGCCCAACCGGCGAACGCCACGCTCGCCGCCAGCAACAACCACAAAATCATCTTGAACTTCATGCGCCTGCCCCTCGCTGTCGTAAGGTTTTTTCCATTGAGCCTTAAGGCAATCGTGCCGTCAAACGGATATTCCCGATTTTATCGACCAACTTTCTTTTTCTAATTTGCTCATTATAATGGTTGGCGCCGACTGGGAGCGCATCAGGCGTTCCCCGCTGTAAAGAAGGAAAATCCGATGCGTACGAAACTCATACTTCTCGTTTTATGCATGACCATGTTGGTCGCCACTTCCGCGTTCGCCGCCTGGGTCGATCCGGCCCTGGAAAAGCAGTTGCGCGACGCCGCGGCCGAAAGCGAACTCAACGTATTTATCACGCTCGACGACCAGGTGGACCTGGTGGCGTTGGTCGAGGAATTGCAGGACCGGCACGTCAGCCTGGCGCGGCGTCACTACGAGGTGATCACCGCCTTGCAGGACAAGGCCGCCGAGACACAGGGCGAGCTGCTGGCCCTGGTCGATACGGCCAAAAAAGCCGGCCGGGTGGGCAAGGTGAAAGCGTTCTGGATCACCAATGCGATCGCCATTTCGGCCAGACCGGCGTTCATCGAGGAATTGAAGAAACGCAGCGACATCCGCTCGCTGTACCTGGATTATGATATCGAGTTGATCGAGCCGGTCGGCGAACCGATCATCACGCCGGTCGACATGGGCAAGAGCAAGGGCATCGAAAACGGCATTCTCGTGTCGCGCGCGCCGGAACTGTGGGCGTTGGGCATCGACGGCACGGGCGCGCTGGCCTGCGACCAGGACACCGGCGCGGACGGCAACCACCCGGCCTTCGCTACTCGCTGGCGCGGGTTGGACACCGGCGTCGATCCGTCGGAAGCCTGGTTCGATCCGGTTTCCGGCCAGACCTTCCCCACCGACTCGGGTTACCACGGCACGCACACCCTGGGCACGATCCTGGGCGAGGACGGCGACAACCAGATCGGCATGGCCCCCGGCGCGAAGTGGATCGGCGCGAAGACGATCGACGTGCCCGGCGGCAATATCTTCTCCGACGCGGTGGAAGCCTTCGAGTGGTCGGCCGATCCGGACGGCGATCCGGGCACGATGGAAGACGTGCCGGACGTGGTCAACAACTCGTGGGGCCTGAGCCAGAGCTATTACGGCTCGTGCCGCGACGACTTCAACGCCTCGATCGACGCGGCCGAAGCGGCCGGCGTGGTCGTGGTGTTCGCGGCGGGCAACGAAGGTTCCGGCTCGCAGACGCTGCGTTCGCCGGGCAACCGCATCGCCAGCGACTTGAACACCTTCGCCATCGGCGCGTTGAATCAGGACAACGAAACCGCCGCCAGCTTCTCCAGCCGCGGCCCGTCGGACTGCGACGGCTCGACGATCAAGCCGGAGATTTCGGCGGTCGGCGTGGACGTTCGTTCGTCCTATCCGAACAACAGCTACGGCGTGCTCAGCGGCACCTCGATGGCCACCCCGCACGTGGCCGGCGCGGTGTTGTTGCTGCGCAGCGCTTTCCCGGAAGCGACGCCCGAGGACGTCAAACTGGCGCTGTATATGTCGGCGGAAGACCTGGGCACGACGGGCGAAGATAACACCTTCGGCCGCGGCCGAATGGACGTGGTCGAAGCCTACTACTGGTTGATGGATTACCTGGTCAGCTCCGACGGCAAGGTGACGTTGACCCAGGACGGTTACAATTGCGACGCGACGATCACGATCAAAGTGGCCGACATCGACCTGACCGGTGCGACCGTGAACGTGACGATCGCCAGCGACTCGGAACCGACCGGCGAAATCGTGACGCTGACCGAGACCAGCAACGAGGGCATTTACCAGGGAACGATCGACACGGCCACGGGCACCACGTCGCCCAACGGTCAGTTGGAAGTCGATGACGCCGACACCATCGTGGTGACCTACATCGACGCCGACGACGGCAACGGCAACTACAACGTGGCGAAAACCGACGACGCCGTCACCGACTGCCAGGCGCCGACCTTCGCCGGACTGGTTTCGATCACCCCGGGCGACTACGAAGCCACGCTGGAGTGGAATCCGGCCACCGACGTGAACCCGTTGCATTACAACGTCTATCGCACCGAAAACTCGGGCGTGTACAATTTCCTCACGCCATTGTTCGTGGCCACCGCCTCGCCGTTCGTCGACGAGACGGTCGTGAACAACGAAACCTACTACTACATCGTCCGTGCCGAAGACAGTTACGGCAACGAAGAGAAAAACACGATCGAACTGTCGGTGACGCCGGTCGGTCCGGTGCGCATTTTCCAGGACGACTTCGAGAGCGACACGCTGGATCAATGGACGATCGTCAACGGCGGCACGTGCAGCGGCACGTGGCAGGACGACAATCCGGAAGGCCGCAGCTCGCCCTACCTGAACGGCACCTTCGCCATCGCCGACCGCCAGGCGTACATGTTCGGCCAGATGGACGAACAGTTGATCACCCCGGCGATCGACCTGTCCGATTATGTGGACATCGAACTGCGCTATACGCACGAATTCGACCACGAGTTCCTGGAGAAAGCGGACGTCGATTACTCGCTGGACGGCGAAACCTGGGTGCGGATCGTGCGCTATAACAACAGCGACGAAAACGAAGTCGTGCACGAACTGCCCGCGCTGGATCATCAGCCGGAAGTGTACATCCGCTTCCATTACGTCAACGCCGGCGTGATGGCCGATTTCTGGGGCGTGGACAACGTGGAAATCACCGGCTGGGAGGAACCGCTGGACGACGACACCACCGACGACGACACCACCGATGACGACACCGCCGACGACGATACGACCGACGACGATACGACCGATGACGATACCGGCGACGACGACACCGGCGACGACGACACCGACGACGACGACACCGACGACGATGATACCGACGACGATGACACCGGCGACGATGACGTCACCGATGACGACGTTACCGACGATGACGCCACCGACGACGATGTGACCGACGATGACGATGACGACGATGATGATGACGGCTGCGGTTGCTGATTAAGCCATAACGTCTATACCAGCCCGGGGTCACCAGAGACTGTCGATTTTCTCGATGGTAATTTTTTAATTGTGTTTCAGTGCTAAATTTAATACACCCAAAGGCATGGACAAGCCAAAGCAGAAGCGAGTAACTCGGCGGA
>Ga0116164_10000083_pt1 | contig 91547 bp, 80 predicted proteins | sample AD_UKC109_MetaG_FD_89888 | JGI IMG/M metagenome (GOLD analysis project Ga0116164, IMG submission 89888) | Active sludge microbial communities of municipal wastewater-treating anaerobic digesters from Hong Kong - AD_UKC109_MetaG | ecosystem: Engineered > Bioreactor > Anaerobic > Digestate... | reverse complement strand
TCGACGATGAAGGCGCTGATGCCGCGATGGCCCTTTTCTTTGTCCTGCTGCGCGAAGACGACGGCGACGTGCGCCTCGACGGCATTGGTGATGAACAGCTTCGTGCCGTTGAGCACGTATTCGTCACCGTCTTTGACCGCCGTGGTTTTCAGTGCGGCGGCGTCCGAGCCCGCGCCGGGTTCGGTCAGGCCGAAGCAGCCGATCCACTCGGCGGTGGTCATGCGCGACAGGAATTTCTGCTTCTGTTCCTCGTTGCCGAAGTTGTAGATCGGATCGCAGGCCAGCGAGCTGTGGGCCGAGCAGATCACGCCGGTGCCGCCGCAACCGCGCGAGAGTTCCTCGACGACGATCGCGTAGGAGAGGTAGTCCATGCCCGCGCCGTTGTATTCCGGGTCGTAGGCCACGCCCATCAGGCCGAGCGCGCCCATCTTTTTGACCACTTCCTCCGGGAAGATGTGGTGTTCGTCCCAGTGGGCGGCGTTGGGTTTCAGTTCGTTTTCGGCGAAGTCGCGCACCATATCGCGCAACGCGTTTTGTTCGTCGTTCAACATGAAGTCCATCGGTTACTCCTTGGGTAGTCGGTCAACGATCTTTGAATTGCGCGGGGCGCTTTTCGATAAACGCCTTCATGCCTTCCTTCTGATCCTTGGTCGAGCAGAGGATGGCGAAGGCCTGCCGTTCGATAAACAGGGCGTCGGCCAGATCGACGTCCATGCCTTTGTTGATGGTGTCGATCGAGGCCTTGACCGCCAGTTGGCCGAAGCCGGCAATTTTTTTGGCCGTCTTTTTCGCGGCGGGCAGCAGTTCCTCGGGAGCGAAAACCTTGTTGATCAACCCGATGCGCAAGGCTTCCTGGGCGTCGATCATCGCGCCGGTGAGCACCAATTCTTTGGCCATCGCCTTGCCGACGAGGCGGGGCAGGCGCTGCGTGCCGCCGAAACCGGGGATGATGCCCAGGGTGATTTCCGGCTGGCCGAATTTGGCTTTTTCCGAAGCGTAGATGAAATCGCAGGCCATGGCGATTTCCGTGCCGCCGCCCAGGGCGAAGCCGTTGACCGCGGCGATCACCGGTTTGGGGCACTGCTCGATGGCCAGCAGCAGTTCCTGCCCGAGCTTGGCGAAGGCCTCGGCCTTCACCGGCACGAAGCGCATCATCTCGCTGATGTCCGCCCCGGCGACAAAGGCTTTTTCGCCGCCGCCGGTGAGGATCGCGACGCGGATCTTCTTATCCTTGCCGACCTTCTCGATCGCGCCGGTCAGTTCCTTGAGCGTTTCGGAATTGAGCGCGTTGAGCGCCTTGGGGCGATCGATGAAAATGACCGCCACGCCGTCTTCCACTTCAAATCGAATATTCTTGTACGCCATCGGGTCCTCCTACTCGACGGATTCAATGATCATGGCAATGGCTTCGCCGCCGCCGATGCACAAACTGGCCAGGCCGCGTTTCGCGCCCTTGCGCTGCATCACGTTGAGCAGCGTGATGAACACGCGCGCGCCCGAGCCGCCGATCGGGTGGCCGATGGCGACCGCGCCGCCGTAAAGATCGACCTTGGCCGGATCGATCTTCAGCGTGTCCATGGTGACCAGCGAGACGACCGAGAACGCTTCGTTGATTTCGTACACGTCGATATCCGCGTCGGTCAGGCCGGATTTGGCGAAGACGTTTTTGATCGAGTCGATCGGGGCCAGCGGAAACTGATGCGGTTCGAGGCTGGCCGTCGCCTGCGCGACGTAACGCGCCAGCGGCTTGAGGCCCAGTTCCTTGCCCTTGTCGGCCGAAACGAGCACCACCGCGCCCGCGCCGTCGTTGATCGACGAGGCGTTGGCCGCGGTGATCACGCCGTCCTTGTTGAAGGCGGGCGAGAGCTTGGGGATCTTGTCGAATTTCACGCGGCCCGGTTCCTCGTCTTTGCTCACGACGATCGGGTCGCCCTTGCGCTGCGGGATCGTCACCGGGACGATCTCCCAGTCGAAGACGCCGTCTTTCTGCGCCTGCAGCACCTTTTCGTACGAATCGATGGAGAAGGCGTCGCACTGCTCGCGCGTGTAGCCGTATTGCTTGGCCGTCTGGTCGGCGAAATTGCCCATGTGGCATTTGTTGTAGCTGTCCCACAGGCCGTCTTTGATCATCATGTCTTCGACGGTGAAGTTGCCCATGCGATAGCCGGAACGCGATTTTTGCAGCACGTGCGGGGCGAGGGTCATGCTCTCCATGCCGCCGGCGACCACCACGTCGGCGTCGCCGCACTGGATCGCCTGTACGCCCAGGCCGATCGCCTTCAGGCCGCTGCCGCACACCTTGTTGACCGTCAGCGCCGCCACCTTGGCCGGCAGGCCGGCTTTGATCATCGCCATGCGCGCGGGCGCCTGGCCCTGACCGCCGGGAAGCACGCAGCCCATGATCACTTCGTCGACCTGGTCGTCCTTGACGCCCGAGCGCTCCAGCGCGCCGCGAATGGCGGTCGCCCCCAGGTCGCTGGCCGGCAGGTCGGCCAGGGCGCCGTTGAACGAACCGATGGGCGTGCGGGCCGCGCCGACAATCCAAACTTCTTTCATTCGGTTTTCCTCCCAAACGGAATATATATAATGGAATATCTTAGTTGCGTCTCAGGTGTTTCGTGCGGGGAAGTTGGCTTGACTTTATAGCAGCGGGGCCGGGGGGTGTCAACGCGGGCGCTGACGCCTGACGGCAATGAAAAGGGCCGCCCTTATTGGCGCGGCCCCTTTTGTCGGTGGATAAATCGGATTGTCTTAATAATCAGCAACCGCATCCGTCATCGTCATCATCGTCGTCATCGTCGCCGGCGGGCGTCGTGTCGTCGTCGTCATCGTCGTCGTCATCGTCGACGACATCGTCATCGATCGTGTCGTCGTCGAGCGGATCGAGGCACTGATCGTTTTCCTCGTCGCAGGTCTGTTCTTCGGTGCACGGATCGCCGGGCGAGTAGCACTCGTCCTCTTCCTCGTCGCAGGTTTCCTCGCCGTTGCAGAAGGTGCCGTCCTGCTCGCAGGGCGTGCCGTCGTGCACGCATTCGCCGGCAGCGCACACGTCCGCGCCGTTGCAGTACAGTTCGTCGTCGCAGCTAACGCCGTCTTCGCGCGACTGCCAGGCGCTCAGGCTCGCCGCCGGGTCGCAGTATTGGCAGGCGTTGGTCGGATCGGCTTGACCGGCGCTGTAGAATGCGCCGTCGATTTCGCAGCCGGTTTCGACCGTCGCGCGCAGCAGGTAGCCGCCGCCCATCGGATACCAGGCGCCGCCGTAGTACCAGGCGTGACCGGTGGGGGTCGCCGTCGCATCGGTCGCGAGGACCGGGCCGTTGCCGTCCATCGTTGCTTCGAAGCCGACGAACACTTCGCCGCCGTGGAAGATTTCATCGGCCAACGCGGTGTCGTGCACGAGCAGCGTGTGCCATTGTCCGGCCGCGCCCAAGGCCAGCGGATCGCCGCGGTAGATCGGTTGGCCGGTCGGCTCGCCCTTGGTCGAGCTGTTGTGATAGACCACCAACCGCACCGGGTTGTGTCGCTCTTTGTCGAGCAGAATGCGGTAACGCACGGCCAGCAAACGTGAGGGATCGCTGGGCAGCGCAAAGCCCTGCACGGCCACGTCGTCTTCGGTGGCCAGGACGATGCCGCCGTCGGCCGCGCCGGTGTCGACCACGTATTCCTCGCTGTCGCAAACGCGAACGAGGATCGAATCGTCGCGCGTGGCGTTGCGCGCGTCGAAGGCTTCGACCGACAGGCCGTACTGTCCTTCTTCCATATCCTCGGGCACGACGCCGGCGACTTCGTATTTGCTCAGGGCGGCCGAATCGTCGAGCGGATAGAGCCGCTTGGTGTCGTCATACAGGTAGCCGACCGCGTCGGTGGTGAAGTCCAGGCCCGAGATGGTGATCGCATCGCCCGGCTGATAGACCACCGCGTCGCTCAAGTCGATGAACGGCGCGCACATCTGCCAGAGGAAGTTGGTGGTGTCGGTGTACTGTTCGTAGTCGGCGCCGCCCAGCACGTACATGCCCTGACCGGGAATGTGGCCGCCCGCCGCGTAGATGCGCGAGTAGGGCATTTCCGTGCCCGCCAGATACCAGCCGTCGGCGGCGTCCCAGCGAATGTCCCAGTAGTCGTAGGCGGCCCATTCGTAACCGCCGCCGGCCGCCCATAAAATGTTGGCCGCGGCGATCATCACCGGGCCGGTACGTTCATCGGAAGGACCGTGTTTGGTCGTCCACGTGTCAGTGGCCACGTCGTAGATGTACAGGCCCTCGTGCTGCCAGCCGCCCATCAGATAGATTTTTCCGTCGATCGTGGCGGTCGCGCCGTAGAGCATCCAGTTGGGCATGTTGCGCATCTGGGTCCAGGTGTCGGTGGCCGGCTCGTAGCGGTAGGTCGACTTGGGCGTCGTGGTGTCGTAGTTGCCGCCGAAGCAGTACAGGTTGCCGTCCTGGCCGTCGGCGCACATGACGCCGGCGAGTTGTTCCGGGTAATCGGCCACGGTGGTCCAGGAGTCGGCCAGAATATCGTAGGCGTACACGCTGGTCAGCACGGTTTCGTCGTAATAGCCGGCGACCGCATAGGCGATGCCGTCGACGATGGCGTGGCCGAAGTTCGATTTCGCCGCCGGCATGTTCGCGCCGAAGGACCAGGAGTTGGTGGCCGGATCGTAAACCTGCACGTCGTTGCGGTAGGTGCCGAAGGCGCTCATGCCGCCCCAGATGTAGACTTTGTCCAGATAAACGCCGCCGCCGCCGCGATAGCGCGAACCGGTGAATTCGGCGAGGGTGGTGCGCCAGGCGACCTGGCAATACTGCGCCAGCGCCGTGCCGGCGGTCAGAAGCAATAGAAGGATCACAAGAACCGCGACCTTACGTTTCATAGGATTTCTCCCCGCAATAATTCCTTATGAAGAACAAGTCCCGTTTGATTTTGCCGCTCAATACTAATCAAACTTAAATAGTGGGACAATCCTCTATCCGCACTCGCTTGACGAGCCGGGGAAATGCCGCAACAGTGGCCGAAATGCGGGAGAATCGATGACGAGCAAAGTGGCGCTGCGCCCCTGCGGCGATTATGAAACGAGCCGGGTGTTTGCCGCGGTGGCCGAGGCGGTAAACGCCGTGTGCGATCTGCCGGCCCTGGTTGGCGGCAAAGCGGTGTTGGTCAAAATCAATCTGCTCAACGCCCTGCCGCCAGAGCGCGCCGTGTGCACGCATCCGGAAGTGACGCGGGCGCTGGTGCGCTTGTGCCGCGAAGCCGGCGCGCGGGAAATTGCCGTGGGCGATCAGCCGGGCATGAACCTGTCGGATAATCCGGAAGAGGCCTTCGAGGCCAGCGGCAACGCGGCGGTCTGTCGCGAGGAAGGCGCGCGCATGGCGCCGTTTTCGCGCGCGGGGTACCGCGAAGTGACCCTGGCCGATCCGCTCAAGCTCAACCACCTGCTGGCGGCCAAGGAGGTGCTCGACGCCGAGGTGGTCATCAACGCGCCCAAGCTCAAGTCGCACGTGCAGGCGCTGTACACCGGCGCGATCAAAAATTGGTTCGGCGTCGTCGCCAGCCGCGACCGCAAACGCAGCCATCACCTGAGCCACCTGGAGCCGTTTTCGGAAAGTCTGGTCGACATCTTCCGCCTGCGCGTGCCGGAACTGACGGTGATGGACGGCATCGTGGGCATGGAAGGACGCGGGCCGGGTGAGGGCGATCCGCGCACGCTCGGGCTGATTCTGGCTTCGACCGACGCGGTGGCGCTGGACACGGTGGCGCTGCATTGCGTCGATTACGCGCGCATGAACGTGCCGCACGTGCGCATCGCCGGTGAGCAGGGTCTTGGCGAGACGGACCTCGCGAAGATCGTCCTCGACGGTCCGCCGCTCGACCTGGTGCGCGTGCTCTTCAAATGGCCGCCGCGCGCGGTGACGGCGCCGCCGCCGTTGTTCATGAAGCTGCTGTTTCGTCTCTGGACGATCCGGCCGCTGATTCTGGCCGAGAAGTGCCAGGTGTGCGGCGCGTGCGAACGCATGTGCCCGGTGGGCGCGATCACCATGGGCGCGGACCGGGCGATCATCGACACGTCGCTGTGCATCGAGTGTTTCTGCTGCCACGAAGTCTGCCCGCACAACGCGATCGGCGAGCGCATGTCGTTGCTGTATCGCCTGCACCGTTGGTACGAGCGACGCAAGCATTCTTAAAGAGAAAAGGGCGGAGCATGGCCCGCCCTTGGTTGAGGTTTTCTTCCGTTACTTGACTTCCAGCTCGACCGGCGCGGCGATCGCGTTGGTGTCCGGATCGTAGTAGTTGTACACCTTCGCCTGCGGCGCAACGGCGTGCATCGGGAACATCGCCTGCATCTTGAAGGCGAGCTTGAGCGCCTTGCCCTGTTCGAGCTTGTCCAGGTAGAAGGTCACCTGCCGCGCGGTGGTCGAGAACTTGCTGATCGTTTTGGCGGCGACCAGTTGCTCCAGCGTCTCGGCCTGGGGCGTGAAGCCGGGCGGCACGCCGACGTCGACCACGACCATGCCGAATTCCCCGCGCATTTTGTTTTCCACCGTCACCGTGCAGGTCACCTCGTCGTTGACCGCCAGTTGCGTTTTGTCGTAGGCGACGTTGATGGAAATCGGCTCGACCTGCTTGCGCACTTCACGCAGTTGGCTCCACTGGATGTAATGCCGGTCGACCACCTGGTACATCACGCTGCCGCGGCCGGCGAAGCTGATGACGATCTCGTTCGCGCCGTTTTTGATCAGCGAGCTGGCGTCGATGAGCCGCAGCACGTCGCTGTTTTCCGGCGTGATCTTGAAGCCGCCGGCCAATTGGCCGTTGACGGTCACCTGCGCTTCGCCGTCGGCTTCGCTGCCGCCGCCGCGCGCCACCGCGAGGAACACCTGCATCGCGTAGACCGTCGCCTGCGTCGAGTAGTAGGTGCCGAAGCTGTCTTTGCTCTTGATGAGGAACTTCACCACGCGGTTGACCACGTCGGCCTGCCGCTTGGCCGTCAGCAGCGCCTGCGCGACCAGCGCGGTGGTTTCGATGTCGGCGCTTCTGCCGTTGGCCTGTACGGCGGTCGGACCGTCCTGCGACCAGTAGGTCATCTCTTCGTCGTCCTTGCGCATCTCGTTGAGCTTGGTGAAGACCTGTTGCAGCGAGGCGCTTTCCTTATCAACCACCGCCAGCGCGTTGGCGATCAGCGCGAGGGTGTAGGCGTCGGTCGCTTCCTGGTAATGGCCTTTGAGGTAGTTGACGCCCTTGTCCAGCGCGTTGCCGTCGTAGCCGGTGCGCGCCAGCGCCCAACTCACGTAGGCCGTGTTGCGCAGCACGCTTTTGCCGAAAGCCGCCGCGACGCGGTCCAGGTACTGCTGATTGGGTTCCCACGAACCGTCGTCCTTTTGCTTGCCGGCCAGCCAATTCTGCGTGCGTTTGATCAACGCCGGGTCGACCTCGTAGACGTTGCTCATGTCGTAAAATTCCATCAGGCCGTAAGCGGTGAGGATGATGTGCGCGGGCGCGCGGCCGAACCATTCGAAGCCGCCGCCGGGCACCTCGAAGGTCACCAGCCGTTGGTAGCCCTGGTTGATGAAGCCCTCGGCTTTCATCTGCAACTCGGGGCTGATCTGCTTGGTGGCCTTCATGTAGTCCAGGACCATGACGTTGGGGTAGGTCGTCGAACTGGTCTGCTCGAAGCAGCCGCCGGGCATGCGGAAGATATTGTCGAGGCCTTCGACCACCTGGCTCATCAGGCCGGGGTAGATTTTCACGAAGAGCTGGTTCGCGCCCTCGATCGCCTCGGCCGGGAAATTCGCCGTTTGTTTGGCCTCGGCGGTGAGCTGTTCGGAGACGTTGTGCTCGAACAGCTTGCCGTCGGGCTCGACGCGCACCGTGCGGCGCACGGCGTCGTTCTGCTTGCTGCCGTAAGCGTAGACGGTCAGCTTGTGTTCACCGACCTGCTTGGCCTTGACGTGAATGTACTCGGCCTTCACTTCGTTCGGACCCAGTTTGACGCTGCGTTCCTTGTCGCCCTCGACCAGCTCGTACCAGTCGTCGTCCTCGATCTTCAGCTTGATCGTCTGCGCCTGGGGCAGGTAGTTGTACAGCGCGATGGGCACCTTCACCGAGTCGTTGCGGGTCAGCGCGACCGGGAAGTTGATGTCGACGAAGAAGTCCTGGAACACGACCACCGGGCCGGTGCCGCTGCCCAACAGACCGCCCGCGCTCACCGCCTGCGCGGCGATGCGCCAGGTGGTGATCGAGTCGGCCATGGGCAGTTCGATGTGCGCCTTGCCCTGCGCGTCGGTGATCAGGGCCGGATTGACGTAGAGCGTTTCGGGAAAGTATTCGCGCACGCGCACCGGTTCGCCGCCGCCCGCTTCTCCATCGGCGATCACCTCGCCGGGCTTGGCCGCCGCTTTGGGCGCCGGGGGAGGAATCGGCGCGCCGGCTTCCTCGGCGAAGACCATGTCGTTATCCTGGCGCGCCCCGCGCATGGCGCCGCCGCCGAATCCCCGCATGCGGTCTCTTTTTTGTTTGATCTCTTGGAGGTACTCGGGATTGTCGATGGCCAGGTCGTCGCGCGTGTTGAAGGCGCGGTCGGGACCGGCGGAGACGAGGCGGTAAATCATATTATTATAATAACCACTCAAGCGATAGGGCGTGGACCACGGGTCCAGCAGATCTTTCTGGTTGAGCTTGTTCAGGTCGCCCTCGACCTTCTTGAGTTTTTTCTCCAGGGTTTTCATATCGGCGCGGACTTTGCCTTCCAGCTTGGCGCGGATTTCCGCCCCTTCGTCCACGGCCTGGCGGCGGTCGATGGGTACGACGACCAGCGGTTCGACGGCGGCGAGCATCGCCTGCCAGCCGCGTTCTTTGACCTTATTGATCGTCGGATCCAACACGATCTGCTCGGGCGTGAAGGAGTGGAATTCATAGCGCGGCTTCATCAATTCACGTTCGAGGGTGAAGAAGATTTTCTCCAGACCGGGTTGCATGTCCTGCAGCGCGAAGACGGCTTCGTCGACGATCGTCACGCCCAACGCGGCGGCGACCGGATGACCCTTGCCGTCGGTGATCGCGAAGTCGATGCGCGCGTCCTCGCCGGGGCGGTAGATTTTCTTGCCCGGCGCGATGGCGATGTTCAGATCCGCTTGCGGATGCACGTAGATCACGCGGTTGTCGCGGACCATGTTGCCGGCCGGCATGAGCGCGTAGGCCGTGGCGACCACGCCGCCGACCAGTTGTTCGCTCACGGGAATCTGCACGGTGGCTTTGCCGTCTTTGATTTCGCCGGTGGTGGTCAACAGTGTCTGGTTGTCGCGCACCAGATCGAAGAAGACCGTCTTGGACGGCGCGTTGGCCGTCAACGCCGTGAGGATGATCGACTCGCCCAGGCGGTAGGTCGCCTTGTCGGCGCGCAACAGCAGCGAACTGACGTTGCGCTCAGGCATGAAGTTGATCGTGGCTTCCACCTCGTTGCCCTGTTTGTCGCGGGCGTGGAAAACCAGGTTGACCGCGTGCTGCGGCACCTTGAGCACGAACTCGGCCAGGCCCAGTTCGTCGGTCTCGGTGACCGCCTCGTGATCGACCCAGTTCTCGACCCTGATCGTCGAGAGATGCGCCATGATCTTGGCCTTGACCGGCGTGCCGTCGGGCGTGGTGACCATGGCGAAAATGCGGTTGGGCAGATCCGCGACCAGGCGGCCGGATTCGGGTACGGCGCGCACGATCAGCGGCGTCTTGGCCACCGTGTAGCTTTTCAGCGCTTCCTGCGTCGAGCCGTCCGGGCCGGTCACGGTGGCATGCAACTGCACGCGCGCCTGGCCCTGATCGACCTGCCGGCCCACGAGCGTTTTGGGCAGATCCAGCGAGAAAGCGAAGTTGCCCTGGGCATCGGTTTTGCCTTTGATCGTGGCGAAGGTTTCGGTGCCGACGATCGAGGCGAGGCCCTCCAACTCGATCTCGCCGCCCTTGACCGGCTTGCCGAAGATGTACATCGCGTTGATCGTGCCTTCAATCTTCTGGCCCGGCGTGTACCACGTACGGTCGGCCTTGATGTCGATCTTGAACTTGGGCAGCACGTAGCGTTTGACCTCGACGGTCTTTTCCGCGGTGAATTCGTCGACCGTCGCTTTGATCGCGAAGTTGCCCATGTTCACTTCCGTGGCCAGGGTGAACACGGCGGCGACAATGCCGTAGTCGTTGGTCTTCACGCTCCGCTTGAAGACCTTGTTGCCCTTGGCGTCCATCACTTCGATCAGCGCCTTTTTACCGGCCAGCGGCTTGCGATTGCCCTGACTCAGGGCGAGGGCGCGAATGTGCATCGTCTGTCCCGGCTGGTACAGCGGCTTGTCGGTGGTCAGCAGCACCTTGGCCGTGCGCTTGACGCGAATGGCGTTTTCCACCTGCGCCATCTGCCCGCGCCGATCGGCGACGACGACCAGGCTCGGATCGACAAGCGGCTTTTCGGGCACCTTGAAGGAAACGTCGCAGGTGCCGGCCTCGTTGGTGCGGCCCTGGAAAATTTGCTGTTTGCCGCTTTTGTCGCGCAACAACACCTTGACGTTCGCGCCGGTCACCGGCTCGTGACTGAAGCGGTCGGCGGCGATGACGCGCACCGCGCTTTGCGTGCCGGCCTGGAAGGTGTCGGGGGCCAGCACGCGCAGTTCCAGCGTGCCGACGATTTCGGCGAGGCTGATCGCGCCGATCATCTTTTCGTCGCCGGCGCCCATCGTGTAGCGCACGACGTACAACGCTTCGTCGCCCGCCGGCACCAAGGCGGCCAGGCGCGCGCTGAAGCGGCCCTCGGCGCGTTCGTCTTGGAGCACGTCGGCCGAAACCAGCGGCTTGCCGTCGAGGTTGGTCAGCCAGATCGACAGCGGTCCGTCGGTCGGCCATTGCTCGCTGTTGCCGCGGGTGACTTCGAATTCGACGAAGCCGTGCTTCATTTCGCCTTTGGCCCCGGCCTTGCCGATGCGCACCGCGTCGAGGCTTTGCGCGTTGACTTCGGGCAGGGAAGAAAAGGCGAGCAGGCCCGCGACCAAAAATACGAATAAGGAAACGGCCAATAAAATATTACGGGATTTCATTTGATCCTCCGCCGAGGTGTTTTGCCTGTTCACTCGCACATGACACCACGTTGCGGCGAATGGTTCCCGCCGCGTTCGAGAATCGCGCCGCCGCGCCGTCTTATTTGTTCATGCGCAGATAGACGAGAAAGTCCGCTTCGGCGATTTTCGTGCCGTCGGCCTTGAACAATTCGACTTTCTGCGGCGCCTTGGCGCGTCCGTTGGTCGTCAATTCGTCGCGCAGTTGCGCGGCCTTCTCCGGCGACATTTCCGCGACGCTGTGCAAATCGCCGTCGCCGCGTTTGAGATAGTTGATCGTGCCTTGCAGCATCAGCAGATCGAACTGCCCGGCCAGATCGGCCAGCGCCGCGAAGGACATCGCGCCCGAGGTCAGCTCGGCCAACGTGTATTGCGCGCCGGCGTGGGCGAAACCGACGTGGTTGTGGTTCGACTTTTTATCGGGCAGCGCCAGGCTCACCTTGGTCGGCGAGGCGTCGGCGACCTGCAGGCCCAGCGTGTGGGCGAAGGGCATCATTTCGCTTTCGATGAAGGTCTTGAGAAAGGACAGATCCATCAGGCCAGCTCCTTGGTCATGATATGCCATTGAATGTCGATGGCGGAAAAAGTGCGTTCGGTTGCATAGCCGCACGCCTCGTAGACGAGCCGCGCGGGATTATCTTCCTCGCATTCAAGTTGCACGACGTTCAACGAACGTTCAAGGGCTTTTTCCTCGAAGGCGGCCAGCAGGGCGGAGCCCAGACCGTTGCCGCGATGCGCATGGTCCACGCCCAGCACGTACAGCCGCAGGCAGGGGCGAACGGGGTGCGAATGTTCGGTCGTCGTGAAAAAGAAATCGCGAAAGGCCAGCCAGCGGCGAAGACCGAGCCGAAAAAAATACCGGGCGGCAATCAACCATTGCTGAGCCAGGGAAGGGCATTGGGTGTCGGCCCAGCCGATGGCCGCGCCGGCCGGCGCGCCGTCGACGAAAGCGCCCAGAACCGTCGCCTGCTCCATGTTCAGGTACATGCCGGCCATGACCTCCCAGTATTTTTTCTGTTGGGAGGGCGTCAGGTGAAGCGCCCGCCACAGGGGTTCGTCGGCGGCAAAGGCCTCGTGGAGCACGCGCGCCGTTTCACTTCCGTCGGCGGCGGTCAATGGGCGGATGGTCGGATTCATCGCGGCGGCGTCCCCCCCGGTCGCGCTTGCGCTTCGCAGGCAAAATGGCCATATTTGGCAAACGTTATACCATATCCGCAGCGAAGGAGCGATTGATGAAACGGATGATCCTGGCGGTTTTGTTGTTGGTTGCCGCGGTCGCCATGGCCGATCAAATTCAAACGGCGGCGGTGCAGGCTCCGCCCGATGCCGACGTGACGTTGAACCTCTCGCTGGAGTTGCCCAAAACACATAAGGTTTCGCCCGAAGCGCCGCTGAAGGTCGAGGTGACCGCCGAAGGGGCGGCGATCGCGCAGGTTCCCGAACCGTTCAAGGGCAAAGGCAAGCAGTTGCCGCACGCGCTGGTGATCAAAACGACGGCGGCGGGCAACGGCGCGGTGAACGTCAAGATGAGCGCGTTCGTCTGCCAGAAAGACAATGAAGGCGTTTGTCAGATGACCAACGTGGAAGCGAAGATTCCGGTACAGGTGACCGCCGACGCGGCCGCGGCGTGGGATATACCGCTGCCCGTTAAATTGATGATTCAGTGATTTTCGGGTTCCATCCGCCGATCGCGTCAGGCCGGCAATTCCTCCGGCTTGATGTAGAAGACGATAATACTCAGGCAGTGGTATTCACTGTCACTCGATTGGCGAACTTCCACGTTCGCGATCTCAATGTCCGGATTCGAACGCATCCAGCGAGTGATCAACTCACCCATTTCCTCGCGTTCTTTGGCTTTGGTGGCGGAGAACACTTTCACGGCATTGAATTTCTGCATTTGATCCACTCCTGCGCTGTGCCCGCTCACAAGCATACTATTCAAGATGGAACAATTATAACACACCATAACCGGTCGAACAAGGCGCAAAGGCCGTAACCTATGCAATATCAATGGATTATTCACTTTTTATGAATATAAAAGCACAAAATCGGCGTGCGTTGACCCTATGCGCGTTTGGTGCCATGCTCCGGAGGATGAAAGTTCTACTGCACATCTGTTGCGCCCCTTGTTCCATCGTGAGCATCGATCGTCTGCGCGAAGAGGGGCACGAACTGCACGGATTCTGGTATAACCCCAACGTTCAACCCTGGACCGAAAACGAGAAACGCCGCGAGGCGGTCGAGACCTACAGCGGCCGGGTGAACCTGCCGATGATCTGGCGCAACGAGTATCGCCTGCAGGAATTCCTGCGGATGGTGGCCTTTCGCGAAGCCGAGCGTTGCCGCCTGTGCTTCCGCATGCGCCTGGCCGCGGCGGCCAATGTGGCCAAGCGCGGCAAGTTCGACGCCTTCACCACCTCGCTGCTGTATTCCAAGACCCAACCCCATGAATTGCTTGCCGAAACGGCCGAGGCGGTGGGGAAGGAAGCGGGTGTGCCGTTTTTGTACCGCGATTTTCGCCCCGGCTGGCGGGAGGGGATCGTCCGCAGTAAGGAAGAAGGCTTATATCGCCAGCAATATTGCGGATGTATCTACTCCGAGAAGGACCGATTCGTCGGCGGGAAGCGGGGGCAGGACGGCTGATTCTGTTGCATTAATGCCACACACGCTGTTGCAAGTTGACTACATGGGCTGTGGATAACGGCGAAGTCCGATTTTTATTTTGCCTTGTGAACGATGAACAAAACCGATTGTTAATAAAATGAAAATCAACACCTAACACATCATTTGGGCGCATTTCCGAAATCTGGCACATCATTTGCTCATTAGCCTTCCAGACGGCTATCCGTCGAAGTGGATAGCAGCGATTTTTTTAGGTTAGGGGCAGACGTTAATGGACAGACAGCGGACACTAGCCACAGCGGTTACCTGCAGCGGAATCGGCCTCCACACGGGTTCGGAGGTCACGCTCACCCTGCGCCCCGCTCCGGTGGATCAGGGCATCGTGTTCGTCCGCACGGACCTGGCCGGTCGCCAGAAGATCAAAGCGCACGCAACCAAGGTCGGCGGCACCAACTTCGCCACCACGCTGATCGGCGACGGGTACATCATCGGGACGATCGAACACTTGATGGCCGCGTTGCACGGCCATGCCATCGATAACGTGCTGGTCGAACTGGACGGCGACGAAGTGCCGATCATGGACGGCAGCGCCGCGGCGTTCAGCTATTTGATTCAAAGCGCGGGCGTCGTCGAACTGCAGGCGCCGCGTCGTTACCTGCAGATCCTCAAGCCGATCGAGATCGTCGAAGGCGACAAGCGCGCCGGGTTGTATCCGGCCGACAGCTTCGCGGTGACGTATGAAATCGACTTCCCGCACCCGATGATCAAGGTGCAGCGTTTCGACGTGATGGTCACGCCCGAGAGCTTCCACTCGGAACTGGCCAGCGCGCGGACCTTCGGCTTCCTCACCGACGTGACAATGATGCGCGACGCGGGCCTGGCCAACGGCGGCGGGCTGAACAACGCGATCGTCATCGGCAACTACTCGGTGCTCAACAAGGGCGGCTTGCGCTACCCCGACGAGTTCGTGCGCCACAAGGTGATGGACGCGATCGGCGACGTGTTCCTGGCCGGCTATCCGATTCTCGGCCGGTTGCACGCGGTCAAAAGCGGCCACGCGCTCAACCACAAGCTGGTCATGCGCCTGCTTGCGGAAAAAAGCTCGTGGCGGATCGTCGAAGGGCGGCCGCGGCGGCAGAAACAGGCCGACGTCATGCCGATGCGCCCGGCGCGAGCCCGCAGCATCTAAGCTAAAATTACGACACAGCTTGCCATTTCCCGGCGATGGATTATTATTTCTCCGCGGACCCACCCGAGGTGCAAACCATGACTGAACCGATCATTCGCGAAGCACGGCCGAACGACGTTTCCGCCATCGTCGCCCTGTGGAAAGAGTTGATGGACTTTCATGCGCTGCTCGATCCGTTCTTTACGCGCGACGAAAACGGGCATTTGTCCTTCGTGCGGCTGCTCACCCAACTGATGGAAAGCGGCAAGGGGCTGGTGCTGGTGGCGGTGGACGGCGACCGGGTGGTCGGCTTCACCCAGGCGGCGATCACCAACTACTCGCCGACGGTGAAGATGCGCCCCTTCGGGCTGATTTACGACACGATGGTCGATCGCGATTATCGTCGGCGGGGCATCGGCGCGCGGCTGTTCGCCATGCAAAAGGAATGGTTCGCCGCGATGGGCATCAACCGGCTGGAGGTGCGGGCGATGGCCGACAACGAATTGTCCAACGCCTTCTGGCGCAAGATGGGTTTCAACGCTTTCCTGATCAACTACGCGCAGAACATCTAATCAATCGGCAGGCAGAACGACGCGCTCGATCGAGGTGTAAAGTGCGCCTTCCGGCCGCAGCTCCGAGCGGTAGAGCACCAGCGCCTCGGCGGTGAATTCGCCGAAGTCGCGGCCGGCCAACCGGTCGTAGACCTTGTGCAGCGCGCCGAGCATCTTCGGCTGCTTCATGCGTCCCAGGGTGAGGTGCGGATGAAAACCGCGCTTTTCGGGAGCAAAGCCCAGCGCGGAAAGTTCCTTGTCCAGCTTGCGCATCAAAATTCCCAGCGGTTTGACGTCGGCTTCCAGCCCGGCCCACAGTACGCGCGGCGCGCGCAGGTCGGGGAACGCGCCCACCTCGCGCACGGCCAGGTGGATCGGCGCGGTGACGGTCGCGGCGGCGGCTTCCATCGCCCGGCGGATGTCGGGGATTTTCCGTTCGTCGGTATCGCCCAGGAATTTCAACGTCAGGTGAATGCCGGGCAGGCCGGTCAGGCGCACGTGCGGATTGGCGCGGCCGATCATCTGTTGTGCGTCGGCCAACGCCTGTTTGACCGGCCCGGGCACGGGCACGGCGATGAATAGTCTCAGCTCGGCCATTTCAACAAAAATTTCCGCAGGCGGTTGAGCGCCGTGGCCGCCGACAAGGTGCGCACGCGCCAGCGATCGCCGAAGCGGAAGGTGTCGTGCCAGGTGCGCACGCCCTGCGGCGAGGCGAGGGCCATGAACACCGTGCCGACCGGTTTTTCCTTGGTGCCGCCGTCGGGGCCGGCGATGCCGGTGACACTGATCGCCAGGTCCGCGCCGGACGATTCGCGCATGCCCACCGCCATGGCCTCGGCAACCTGTTCGCTGACCGCGCCGTATTGGGCGAGCAGATCCTCGCTCACGCCCAGGCGGCTGAGTTTCGCTTCGTTGCTGTAGGTGACCGCGCCTTCGACGAAGTAGTTCGAGCTGCCCGGCACGTTGGTCAGCCGCGCGGCGACCATCCCGCCGGTGCAACTTTCGGCGGTGGCCACTTTCAGACCGTGCTTGGTGAGCAATTCGCCGACCACTTCTTCCATTTCGCGTTCATCCTCGGTGAAGATCGCGTCTTCCAGGCGGCGGCGAATCAGCGCCCGCACTTTGTTGCGCTTGCGTTCGGCGATCATCTTGCTGGCGCCGACGGCGGTGAGCGTGATGTGAATCTCCGGGAACGAGGCGGTGAAGGCCAGTTCCACGTCGCCCAGTTCCATGTCGGCCAGCAGCTTGTCCACCGTGCTTTCGGGCTTGCCGAAGGTCTTGAGCGTCACGCGCGACACCTGGCCCTTCAAGGCGAATTGCTCGTGGATCAGGGGAATGATCTGTTCGCGCGCCATCAACTCGAGTTCGCGCGGCACGCCGGGCGCGAAGATGGCCCATTTGCCTTCATCCTCCACTGCGAAGCCGCAGGCCGTGCCGATCGGATTGGCCAGAATGCGCGCGCCGGCCGGGAACTGGCACTGGCGCCGGTTGTTTTCGGTCATCGGGCGGTTGAACAGCGAGAATTTTTCCTCGAGGTCGCGCAATGCATCGGCGTCTTCGACCAGCTCGCGGTCGAACACCTCGGCTCCGGCGTAGCGCGTGCGATCGTCCACGGTCGGCCCGAGCCCGCCGGAAACGATGACGATCTCCGCCTGCGAGAGCGCGGAACGCAGCGCCTTGGCGATATCGGCCTCGCGATCGCCGACCAGCGTCACGCGGAAGATGTTCAATCCTTCTTCACGAAGCAGATTGGCCAGGAGCTTGGTGTTGGTGTCGATCCGACGACCGTCAATCAGCTCCGAGCCGGTGCAAATCAATTCCAACCGCATCCGAACCACCCCAAGGCGACGAGTAATTGCAAGGCGATGTTCGCGTAAATGCCCGCGGCGACGTCGTCGAGCATCACGGACCATCCACCGCTTTTTGCGCGGTCGATCTGCCGCGCGGGCCAGAACTTGACTATATCGAAAAAGCGAAAGAGGAAAAACGCCCAGACGATGTTCCAGAAAGTCACCGGGATGAGAAACATCGTCACCAGATAACCGACGACTTCGTCGATGACGATCTGCCCGGCGTCCTTTTTGCCGAAGTGCGCTTCGGCCGCCGTCGCCGCCCACGCGCCGATGAACAGCAGGCCGACGGTGCACACCAGGTAGTTGAAGGGCGACAGCGCGGAAAAGAAGACCGCCAGCGCGACGCCCGGCAGCGTGCCCCAGGTGCCCGAGGCCGGCTTCATGTACCCCGTACCCAATCCGGTTGCGATAGCCAGGATGAATTTATTCACCGTGTTCTCCCGTCGTATGATTCTGCGCCAAGGTTGCCCAACCGCGCGCCCAACGTCAAGGCGTCAGCGGCTCCAGCGCCAGTTCGCCGACCAGCACCGTGCGCGCCCGCTCGCGCGGCAGGCGCTCATGGGTATCCTGGAAGATGATCTTGTCGGCCCCCACGCGCAACTCCAACGCCGGCCGGTCGGCCAACGCGGGCGGCAGCGGCCCGGTCAATTCATATTGATCGGTACGGTCGATGAAGCGTTCGGTGATCGTTTCACCGTCGGCCGCCAGGCGCACCGTCACGCAACGCTCGGGGAACAGATCGACGTTGACGAAGATCAACGCGCGCGCCCGCTCGTTGGGCGCTTCATGTTTCAACCATGCTGACGCCTCGCCGGTCGCCCAGCGCCACCCCTCCTCGGTCGGCAGCCAGCGGCCGCGTAGGGCGTGCTCGGCAAGCGGCCCGGCGCGAAAATCGATTTTCCTCGGCAGCAACGGCGCGAGGTGCGCGGCGTATTCCCCGCGGTCGGTCAAATACAGCATCAGTTGCGGGCGACGATCGCGGTAGGCGGCCGGCGTGACGGCGAACAGACGCTCGCGCAGGTAATCGGCGGTGTCGTCGACGATGGGCACCCCGCGCATCGGGTTGGGGTAAAACCACACGCGCCGATAGCGCGACTCGACATCGTCGAGATGGGCGAAGGTCTCTTCGTGCGACTGCACGCCGCCGCGCTCCTTGAACGCTTTGAGGTCGCCCGCAATCAGCCGTTCCTCGGGCAACTCGGTAGCGGCGTAGTGGCGCAGTTCGAAGGTCGCGTTGAGCACCACGTCGCCCGGGCGCAGGTCGGCGCGCAACTGCCGCGCCACGCCCCGCCAATCGTCGCGTGCGCAACGCGGATCGGTTCGCTGTTGCCACACGGCCGATCCGCCGAGCACCAAAACCAACGCGAGGGAAACCGCCGCCAACGCGCGCGGCCGCAAGGTGGTCGCGCCCACGCCGACGAGCAAGGCGATAGCGGGCAACGTGGGCAGCAGCAGCTTGGTTTCAAACACCGGCGCGGCCAGCGACAGCAGCAGCAACACGACGGTCGGGAAAAACGCCCAGAGGATCGTCAAGCGTCCCCAGGCTTCGCGGCGCACCGCGTATATGCCGCGCGCCAGCAACAGCAACAACGGCGCGGCGAAAAGAAAGGTCAGCCAGGACAGATCGTCCGGCAGCCCCGGCAACGTCGGCGGTCGCCAGGGAGGACCGCCGATCGTCCAGAACGACAGCAGATCCAGCAGACGATGCGGCGATTGCGCACCGGCCAGCAACTTCACGCCCCAGTTTTTACGCGCCAGTTGCAACGCGAGAATCAACAGGCCGGGTATGAAGGCAAGCAGCGGAACGATCAATGTTCGCGGGCGTACGCGGCGCTCGTCCCGGGGCAACGTCGCCAGCCACAGCCCCTGCGCCGCCAACAAAAACAAGAACAGGTAATGCGTGTACAGCCCGGCGATCGTCGCCGCCGGATACAGCCAGCGCCGGCGATTTTCATGCCGGTCCCACAGGCCGATGAACGAAGCCAGCGCCAGGCAGGTCGTTAGCGTCTGGTAGCGCAACTCGCCGCTGTAATACACGTGCGCCGGCGCCAACGCGAGCACCCCCGCCGCCAGCAATCCGGCCGCCGCGCCCGCCCAACGCCGCGCCAGCGCATAGGTCAGCGGCACGGCCGCGACGCCCAGCAACGCGGGCAGCAGGCGCAGGATGAATTCCCCGTGCCCCAGCATCTGCCAGTAGTGCGCGAGCGCGTAAAACAGCGGCGGGTTGATGTCGAACAGGACGATCGTGCCCAGGGTTTTGCTCAAGGGCTTGGCGCAGGTGAGCAGAGTGCCGATCTCGTCGCTCCACATCGATTGCGCGGTCAGACCGGTCAGACGCAGCCAGGCGGCGACGGCGGTGATGATGGTCAGGAAAAAAAGTCCGCGACGGTCCGGGCGCTCCACTACCGTTCCACCAGCAGGATTGCACTGGACATGGGGCGCGGCGGGCGCGCCGATTCGCCGTCCAGCACGATATCCACGCTGCCGCGATCGACCAATTGTCCGCCGACCAGCATGCGCGCGCTGGCGCCGCCGTCCATGTTGACCGCGCGCACGCAACCCAGGTCGGCCAGCAGACGGGCGAGGCCGTCCAGATCGAGCCCGACGCTCTCGGCGAGGTTGCGTCCGTCGACGGTGATGGCGATGAGCCGAAAATCGGCGGTGATGCCCCAGGCGGTGCGCGGCAGCAACGCCGTGGCCGCGCGGGTGAACGGGCTGAAGGTGGTCGGCGGCAATAGACCGTCGAAGCCGTCGGCTTCCAGATCGCCGTCGCGTTGACCGTCGGTCAGCAGCGCCGGTCCGCCGGCGACGGCCGAGACGATGCGCCCCAGGCCGCGCATGGGCGGCAGTTCGTAAACCACCTCGTGGTTGGGTTCGATGTTCGCGAGCGCGCCCAGCGGCGCGGGGCCGTTATTGACCGCCAGCAGCAGGCCATTGACCGGCACGGTCAGCGAATTGTCGCCCGCCACGTCGACCACCCGCCGCCCGACGACGGCGATCTGCAACGGCGCGCGCGGCAGGTCTTTGCCGTAAGACGAGGTGTACAGCACGATTTCGCCCGGCTGCACCGTGTCGCTGTTGATCTTGTGCGCGTGAACGCGCGCCTGGCCGATGCGCAGCTTCAGCCCGATCGGCCCCAGGCGCCAGATGTCGATGCGCCCGGTTTCGTCCATCAGCAGGGCGGAGCGTTTGATCGTCGGCGGGTTGAGCACGCGCCCTTCGCTGACCAGCAGGCCGATCGGCTCGCCGAAACGCGCCGGCGACACCTGTTCGTGTTCGGCCAGCAGGTAGAAGCCGCCGTTGGTGCCGTAGCGGGCGCCGTGTCGCTCAGCCATGGCGCGCAAGGTGCGTTCCTCGGGCGGCAGATCGTGTCCGGCGACGATTTTGAGCCGCCAGCGTTTGGGCGAGATCTCCAGCAGGTTGGCGCGCAACGGACCGAAGCGGTATTGCCCGGCCAGCACGCCGTGGCGCAGACCGTTTTCCAGCTTCGTCCAGTTGACGTCGCGCGCGGTCGGCTGCTTGGGCGCCTGCGGATGCAGCGTGCGATTGCGCAGCAGCACGAACTGCGAATAGAAGTGGTCGATGCGGTCGGTCACGTCGCGCACGGCGACGACGGCCTCGCGCTCCAGCAGCAGATCGAGCTCGTTGAGAAACGCCGCCTTGAGCACGGTGACGGGCAGCGGCTGCATCTGCTCGGCGATCATCCGATCGGCCAGCTTCAGCAGCGTCAGGCTGCGGCGCTCGCAGGCGCCGGCGATGTCCTCGTTCGAGTGCCCGATCAGCGCGGCGTACAGATCGACCTTGATCCGCGCGGTCATGCGCGTGATTTCGTCCTGCAACTGGTTGAGGTCCTCGCCCTGGTAGAGGATGAGGATCGTCTGATCGGCCAGCCGCAAGCGTCCTTCGGAGAGCAACTGATCGCGCACCTGCGCGGTCATTTTGCGCGTGTCGGTGCCGGCCAACGCGAGGTAGACCAACGCCTGCCAAATCAGCGATTCGGCTTCGCGCACCGGCCGGCCTTTGCAGGCCAGGTAGGCGCAACGGGCGATGAGGCGGTCGGTCAGACGGCGAAACACGGATCGTCTCCTTGCGTTTGAGGTCGTGAGTATAGTAACGTTTGTGCCTCGGATGCAAACCGCAAGCGCCAAATTTTTCCTGCTCTGCGCCGCGTTGCTGCTGTTGATCGGTTGCGCGAGCGATCACGTTGTGCGCCGTCCGACCGGCTGGTCGCAGACCGGCTACGCCAGTTGGTACGGCGAAACCTTCCAGGGCCGCCGCACCGCCAGCGGCGAAACCTTCGACTACCGCAAATTGACCGCCGCCCACAAAACGCTGCCCTTCGGCACCTACGTCGAGGTCACGCGACTGGACAACGGACGCAAGGTCGTGGTGAAGATCAACGACCGCGGTCCGTTCGTGCACGGACGCATCATCGACCTGTCCAAAGCGGCGGCGCAAAAATTGGATATGGTCCGCGACGGCGTGGCCAAGGTGAAGATTTCGGTCGTGCGCTGAGCCTTACTTTTTCTTGAAGTGCAGATCCAACAGATTTCTCGACGGGGCGGTGCGCTTGCCCTTTTTCGCCGCGCCCAACGGCTTGGGCTTGGGCAGCGTCGGCTGCGGCGTTTTTTTCGTCGCGGCCTTGGGCTTGGCGGCCCGCCCGCGCGTTTTGGCTTTGGGCTTGGGCTTGGGTTTGGGTTTAGGCGCGACGAGCGGCTTGGCCGCGCCCAGCGGGCTGTCGGCGATGGCCTTGGGCGGCATGACCTTGGGCGCGGGACGCGTGTGGCGCACCGGTTTTTTCTCGACGGGCGCTTCCTGCGCGCGCCGGGCGGCGCTTTGCTCCAAGCGCGCGAGCGCCTGGTCCAGCTCGTCCAGATCCTTGCCGAGGCTGCGCAGACGCCGTCCCTGGGCGTCGATGGCCTGCGCCACGGCCGCTTTGTCGGTAAGGCTGGGCAGGCCGGCGAGGTGATAGAGCGCATCCAGGCGGCGGTCGGTGTCCTGCTTCGTTTTGAAGATGGCCTTCATCGTGGCCATGCCGCGTTCGCCGGCGAGGAATTTCATCGCGCGTTTGATCGCCTTCTTCCGCAGTTTTTTCAGGGTGTCTTCCACGCTTGTCTCCCCGGATGATTCTACCACCGGAAACCGATGGTTACGCCTCCGGCCAAGGTATACCCGCGCGCGCTGATCTCGTCAAAGGGGGTGTCCGGATCGATCAGCTTTTTGTCGAAGTTCACCGGCACCAGGTAATAGTATTGGCCGTAAAAGTCGAACGAGATCGTCTCGTTGAATTTAATGCCGAGCCCGGCGGACATCTCGTGTTGATCCATGTCGATCAAATTGGTGTAGCCGCTGTCCAGATCGAAGGGGCTTTCGCGAAAGCTGTAGCCGGCGCGCAGGGCGGCCTGCATATCGCCGATCCACAGGAAGCTGCGCATCGGCGGCAGGCGATGCTCCACGCCGAAGCGCGGCACGAAGATGTCGTGCGTTTTGGGTTTCACCAGCGACTTGAGCGGCGCTTTGATCGTAATTTCGGTTTGCAGACCGGGCAGCGAAACGTTCACCGGCGGCAGCGGTCCGACCGCGCCCAGCAACGGCACGGTCAGCGACTGAATGCGCGCGCGCACGCTGGTGGGCAGCGTCGACAGGTTCAGGCGCAGATCGTCGATCTTGATGTACATGTCCGGCGAGGGATAGGCCGACCAGTCGTACCAGGTGACGTCGCCGGAGAAGGTCCAGGCGTCACCCAGATCGGCCGACGCGCCGAAGGCCGCCTGTTGCGGTTTCCAATGGTCGCTCACGTCGACCAGGATGCTCACGGGCAGGCTTGCGTTGAGGGCGATCTTGCCTTCCAGGTCGCTGAGTTCGACCGGCACGCGCAGCTTCTGCGAACCGAGCGCCGGGGCGGACAATTCCACCGTGCCCTTGAGCGGCAACACGCCCGGGGCGATGGAATCGAGCTCGGAGAGATCGACCACGTAATTTTCGAAGTACACGCCGACGTCGGCGTCGATGGTCACGTTCCAAGAGAAGCTGTCGCGGTACGACGCGCCGAAACGCAGCCATTCCTTGGGTCGCCACATGATGCCCGCGAAGGGCGTGGCGGTCAGCGGAAAGTCGAGGTTGAGCGTGGCGTCGACGTCCAGCGGTTCCTGCGACTCTTGCTCGGGATTGAGCGAGAGATTCCGGTTGTTGGCATGCAGCGGGAAGGTGAAGGTGCCTTTGCTGTCCGACAGGATGCTCGCGCCGCCGCCGATGCTCAGCCCGGGCAGCAGCAACACGCTCGCGCCGACGTGGGAAACGATGCGCTGCGAGCGGTTCTCGTGCATGATGAACGTGGGAATGTGGCTGTCGTGCGGCCGCAGGCGAATGACCAATCCTTCCGGCAGATAGATGCCGACGCCCAGGTGGAAATACTTGTTGAGCGGAATGGCCACGCCGAAGTTGTAGCCGTTGACGTCATCGACGTTGACTTGCCGTTTTTCCAGTTCGTGCAGATTTCTGGCGTCCTGCCGCGTCGCGCCGTCCATGGGATGCAAATCGAGATCGAGGAACGGCTTGGCCATCATGAAGCCGAAGGAGAAGGAATTCTGCTGGATTTGCGACAGACCGGCGACGTTGTAGTAGATCGCCGAGAAATCGTCCGCCAGACCGGTGTAGGCGCCGCCCATGCCGACCGCGCGCGCACCGAACCCGTAACTGTCCATCGGATTGCCGGCCGCGGGCAGAGGAGCCAATACGGTCAACAAGAGCGACAACGTGAAGAAAACCGCGATGCGTTGCGTGTAACTTCCCATGAGAATTGACAAAATCCCTCTGCTTCGGGTGAGTGAACGGTGAACTATAACTCACGAAGCCGCAGACCCGCAAGGACATTTCCCGAAGCGGTCAAAAGTGGATTTTTTTGGCTTGATTTGTCGAATGGTTCCTGCTAAACAAGGGTGTCTTTGCCAGGGGGCAAAGTATTTTCGTACACACGGTAACCACGGAGATACATTAATGAAGCGTTTTCTTTTGGTAATCATCCTGGTTTTGCCTTTCGTATTGGGAATGTTGCTGATTGCCTGTGGTGATCATGATGAATACCATCATAAACCGCTGCAGCAGAATACCGGCAGCGTCTATGCCAAAGACATGACCGAAGACATGACTTGCGACAGCGCCGACGTGATCGTGGCCGATTGCCTCGACGCTTGCACCTGCTGCTATTACGGCCAGCCGGAAAACACCGAAAACTGCGTCGAATATTGCGACAACATGTTGCTCAAGGGCTACAACATCGACCAGGAACCCACGAAACTGGACTACACGCGGTTCAAGGAATGCTTGGTGGGCTGCGTGAGCCTGTGCGACCAGCGCGAAAAAGACCTGACCTGCTACAACACTTGCAAGATCTATCTGGGTCTGTAATCGCGTGCACCCGACGGCGCCGGCACGCGCCATGACGATTCAAGTGCTGACTAAGGCCCCCGTCTTTGGCGGGGGCTTTTCTTTTGGTTGCGGTGAGGGAGGAAACGTTGGCCAGTAAAATTCGGGTGATGCCGGAACAGTTGGCCAACCAGATCGCCGCCGGTGAAGTGGTCGAACGTCCCGCCTCGGTGGTCAAGGAACTGGTGGAAAATTCGCTGGACGCCGGCGCGCGGCGCATCGTGGTCGAGGTGCATAGCGGCGGACGGCAGTCGATCCGTGTCACCGACGACGGCGAGGGGATGAACTCCGACGACGCGCTGCTGGCCCTGGAACGGCACGCGACCAGCAAGATCCGCACCGAGGCCGACCTGTGGCGGGTGGCCTCGTTGGGCTTTCGCGGCGAAGCGCTGCCGGCCATCGCCTCGGTGTCCAAGCTGACCATCGCCACGCGCCAACGCGACCAACTGAGCGGCGTGACGGTCAAGGCGACCGGCGGCGAGGTGCGCGAGGTCGTCGAATCGGGCCTGCCCGAAGGCACCTCGATCGAGGTGCGCGACCTGTTTTTCAACACGCCCGGCCGGCGCAAGTTTCTGCGTTCGCCCAAGACCGAAACGGCGCACATCGCCGAAACGCTCGTCCGGCTGGCGCTGTGGCAGCCCGGCGTCTATTTCGAATTGCGCGAGGGCGACAAGACCGCGTTGCGCGTGGCCGCCGCCGAATCGATTCCCGAACGCATCGGCGCGCTGCTGGGCCGCGAAGTGCTCGGCGCGTTGTTTCCCTTCGAGTTGCAGACCTCGTTTTTCCACCTGCACGGCTACGCCTCCAATCCCGATTACAGCCGGTCGAGCGCCAAACACATTTTCCCCTACATCAACCGGCGGCACGTGCGCGACCGTATTCTGGTCGGTTCGGTGACCGGCGCGTACGAGGGGCATCTGATCAAGGGACGCTACCCGGTGGCGGCGTTCAACCTGGAGATCGACCCCGAACTGGTGGATGTGAACGTGCATCCGGCCAAGGCCGAAGTGCGTTTTCGGCAGCCGGCGGGCGTGTTCGAGGGCGTGCGGCGGGCGTTGCGCCAGGCGCTGGCCGACAAGTTCGGCGTGGCGTCGGTCGGCGCGGGATTTCTGGCCCAGGTCGGGCGCACCGCGATGCCCTTGCCCGAGCGCGCGCCGGCAAACGATCCTCCGCCGGCGATCTTTCCCGAGCGCGCGACACAACCGGAGCGCGAACCGGTGCGCAGCCAGTCGCCGCTGTTTCACGAGCGCGTTTCCCACACACCCACGAAAATGGACTGGGATGTCGGTATTCGCGCCGACGAGCCCGAGCCGGAAATCGGTCGTTTTTCCGGGCTGGCGATCATCGGGCAGCTCAACAACAGTTACATCGTCTGCGAAAGCCGGGTCGGTGCGGGCTCGATGATCGTGATCGACCAGCACGCCGCGCACGAGCGCATCAACTACGAACGCCTGCGTCGCGAGATGCTCGAAGGCGCGGTCAACGTGCAGAATCTGCTGCTGCCCATCGCGCTGGAATTGCGACCGGTGGAGTCGCGCGCGCTGGAGAAGATCATCGACGATCTGGCGCGTCTGGGCGTGGTGGTGACCTCCTTCGGGCAGGACGCGTGGCGCATCGAAGCGGTGCCCGCGATGCTCACCGACGGCGACGCGCGCCTACTGGTGCTCGACTGTCTGGAGCATGTGCGCGAAACCGGGACGATCGGCAAACCGGCCGAACGGCTGGAGGCAATCCTCATTCTGGCCGCTTGCCACGGCTCGATCCGCGCCGGGCAGGCCTTGACGATGACCCAGATGCGGGAGATATTGCACGGTCTCGACCACTGTGAACAACCAATGAATTGTCCTCACGGCAGACCGACGGTGCGGGAATACCCACTGGATGAAATCGAACGCGCTTTCGCGAGGAGATAGAGGTGGAATTAGTCGAGCGCATGCGGGCCGGCGACGTGCGGGCGCTGGCGCGGCTGATCACGCTGATTGAAAGCCGGCATCCCTCGTTGCCGGAGATCATGGAGCGGGTGTACGAACACGCCGGCAACGCCTACGTGCTGGGCATCACCGGTCCGCCGGGCGCGGGCAAATCGACGCTGGTCGACAAGCTGATCAAACAGTATCGCAAGCAGGGCAAACGCGTGGGCATCGTGGCGATCGATCCGTCCAGCCCGTTCAGCGGCGGCGCGCTGTTGGGCGACCGCATCCGCATGAGCGACCACGCGATGGACGAGGGCGTGTTCATCCGCTCGCTGGGCACACGCGGTTGTCACGGCGGTCTGAGCCTGGCCACGCGCGAAGTGGTGCGGTTGCTGGACGCGGCGGGCTTCGACCTGGTGCTGGTCGAGACCGTCGGCGTGGGCCAGACCGAACTGGACATCATGGAACTGGCGCACACGGTGGTCGTCGTTTTCGTGCCCGAAAGCGGCGACACGATCCAGACGATGAAGGCCGGTCTGACCGAAATCGCCAACATCTTCGTCGTCAACAAATACGACCGTCAGGGCGCCGATCAGCTCGTGCGCGAACTGCTGACGATGATCGACCTGTCGCGTCCCACCGGCTGGATTCCGCCGGTGCTCACGACGATCGCCCGCGAAAATCAGGGCGTCGACGAACTGATGGAAAACGTGGAAAAGCATCGCGCCTATCTGCAGGAAAACGCGGGGCACGACGAGTTGCTCAAGCTCGGGCACGTCACCGAATTCACCGAGGTGCTCACGCGGGAGATCAGCGAGCGCATTCACGAGGGATCGACGACCGGCGCGCTGGCCGACCTGGTGCGCCGCGTGCGTGAGGGCGAGGTCAATCCGTACCTCGCGGCGCTGACCGTGCTGCGCGATCCGGACATGCTGCGCGACCTGGGCAACAATCACCGAAAAGAGTAGAACGACGATTGATCCGGGCGCGCGGGCCGTGTACCATCGGCGCCTGACGATGCACAAGGAGACATTCGACGCTATGCGACGCGACTATACGATCATCGGGCTGATGCTGCTGTTGCTGCTGGTTTTTGCGCTCAGCGGCTGCCCGGAGCAGATCGAAGAGGACGACACGACGGTGCCCGACCACGTGCCGCCGCAGACCGTATTTTCCTTCACCGCCAAGGCCGAAGTCGACCGCGTGACGCTCGAGTGGGATACGCCCACCGAGGACGATGCCGAGATCAACAAAGACCTGTACGGCGTCATTCTGGTGCGCGCGGAAGGCCGACGCCCCGACGCGTTCCCCGTGCGCGAGCAGGACTATCAGACCGGCGACGCGCTGGGCTACGGCACGGTGATCGCCAACCTGGATCCGTCGATCGAGGTATTCATCGACGAAACGGTGGAGAAGGGCACGACCTATTTCTACGAGGCGATCAGTTACGACGAGGTGCCCAATTACGCCGAGTCGGCCGAACTCAACGCCACGCCCGGTTCGCTGGTGCAGGGCCGCCTGTCGCACGAGCAGACCGTGCTCGCCGACGGCCGCGTGCTGCTGACCGGCGGCATCGGTTACAGCGGGCCGCTGGATACGGCGGAAATCTACAATCCGACGACCGGCGTGTTCACCATGTTGGTCGCGCGCATGTCGCTGGAGCGTTTCGCCCATACGGCCACGCTGCTGGATGACGGGCGCGTGCTGATCGTCGGCGGTTACCGCGAAGGCTTCGCCAAGACGCTGGCCGAAGCGGAGATTTTCGATCCGGCCGACAATTCCTTCACGCGGCTGGAAAGCGAAATGAACGTGGGGCGCGCGTTGCACACCGCGACGTTGCTGGACGACGGACGCGTGCTCATCACCGGCGGCACCGATTCGGTCGACGCGCTCGATTCGCTGACCGTGTTCGATCCGGAGACGGAAACATTCACCGATCCGACCGACGCCCTGCTGCGCCCGCGTTACGGCCACGTCGCCGTGCTCGGCGAGGAAGCGGTGTATCTGATCGGCGGTTTCGACGGCAATGAAATGCTGCCTTACATCGCGGCGGTGCAACTGGACGACCTGTCGCTGACCGACGTCAGCGGACGCGTCGGCTATGAAACCGAGATGCTCGAAGCGCGCCTGTATCCGACCGCCAGCGTCCTGCCGGACGGCGGTTGGCTGATCGCCGGCGGGCAGACCGGCACGTTGTCGGCCAACGAATTTCTCGTCGCCAGCGAAATCTTCGACCCGGCGGGCGAAACGTTGTTCGCCGCCACGGGCGATCTGGCCCGGCCGCGCTCGGGCCATCGCGCCACCGTGTTGGCCGACGGCTCGGTGCTGATCACCGGCGGCATCGGCGACAACCAAACGATCCTCGACGACGCCGAGGTCTACCAGCCGGAAAGCGGCACGTTCATCGCCACCGCTTCGATGCGTCTGTCGCGCACGGTGCACGGACAGTCGCTGTTGCCCGACGGCCGCGTGCTGGTCACCGGCGGCAATCGCTCGACCAACATCTTCCAGCCCGAACCGGCCTCGACGGCGGAAATCTACGATCCGGACACCGGTCGCTTCTCGGTGGTCGGCGTCGATTAAAGTCGTCGCCGGTCTTGAACGATACGGCTCCCGCGGGAAATAATGCCGGCATGCCCCACGCTCGACCTCAAATCGTGATCGTTTGCGGCCCCACGGCCACGGGAAAAACGCAACTGGCCGTGCGCCTGGCCGCGCGCTTCGGCGGCGAGATCGTCAACGCCGATTCGATGCAGGTCTATCGCCACATGGACATCGGCACGGCCAAGCCCGACGCGGACGAACGGCGCGCGGCGCGGTTTCATCTGGTCGACGTGGCCGATCCGGACGATACCTTTTCCACCGGACGCTTCAAGGACATGGCGCAGGCGGCGGTCGAGGAAATCCTCGCGCGCGGCCACGTGCCGATCGTCGCGGGTGGTACCGGGCTGTACATCAAGGCGCTGACGCAGGGGCTGTTCGACGGGCCGAGCGCCGATCCGCAATTGCGCGCCGCGTACAAGGTGCGGGAAGCGGCCGAGCCGGGCAGCCTGTATCGCCGCTTGCGCGAGGTCGATCCGGAGCGCGCCGCGCAGGTCGAGCCGGGCGACTACGTGCGCATCGAGCGTTCGCTGGAGGTGTTCGACCTGACCGGCAAACCGCTCAGCCGCTGGATCGCCGAACACCGCTTCGCCGAGGAACCTTACGAAACCTTGAAGATCGGCCTGCACCGCGAGCGCGACGATCTGGCCGCCGCCTGCGACCGGCGCGTGCTCACGATGATGGACAAGGGTTGGCTCGACGAGGTGCGCGCCCTGCGCGAGCGCGGCTACGGCCCGCAACTGCCCAGCCAGATGGCGATCGGCTACAAGGAACTCCATCAGTTTCTGGACAAGCAATTCTCGCTCAGCGAAGCGGTGCGGCGGGCGCAGACGTCCACGCGCAAATTCGCCAAGCGCCAGCGCACCTGGTTTGGCGCGGACAAGGGAATTTTATGGCACGACGCCGCCGCGACCGGGGAGCAAGTTCTGGAGCGGGTGGCCCGCTTTTTACAAATATGATTGCCCCGGCCCGTTGCGGTTGGTATAAAGAGAACGTTATTCATCGATGACCGTGAGCCTTTTAATGTGGAGGATCGTTTAATTATGGCGACTTTCAATCGAGATAAATTCCGCGTGAAACCCACTTCGCTGCGCTGGCGCTGCAAACCGACCTGCTTCGGCTTCAAGACGACGAAAAACGCCAAACCGCTCGACGGCGTGCTGGGACAGGCGCGGGCGGTCAAGGCGATTGAAGTGGGGCTGAACATCGATTCTCCGGGTTATAACATCTACGTGGCCGGCCTGTCGGGCACGGGCAAGATGACCACGGTCAAGGCGTTGCTGGGCAAGCTGGAAAAGGCCAGCGAGCCGCCGAGCGATATCATTTATGTCAATAATTTTGCCGACCGCCAGAAACCGCGCTGCATCAAGCTGCCGGCCGGCAAGGGCTCGATGCTCAAGAAAGACATGGAAGAGCTCGTCGAGTACTTGAAGAAGGTCATTCCCAACATTTTCGAAAACCAGGAGTACAAAGACCAGCGCGACGCGATCATCGAGAACTACCGCGAATTGCAGAAGGAGCATTTCCGGCAGCTCGAGAACACGATCAAGAACGAAAATTTCGCGATGGTCCAGGTGCAGATGGGCCCGTTCACGCGGCCGATGATCCTGCCGTTGATCGAAAGCCAGCCGGTGCAGTTCGAGCAGTTGGAAAGCCTGGCGGCCGACGGCAACTTCCCGCCCGAGAAGCTGACGCAGCTCAAGGAGCAGCACGCCGTGTTGCGCAACGGGCTGGAAACCACGATGAAGAAGGTGCGGCAGATCGAAAAGGAGATGAAGGAGGCGCTCAACAAACTCGAGCACGACTACGGCATCCAGATCATCGCCGATCTGCTGACCGACATCCGCGAAAAGCACAAGTCCAAGGAGGTCAACGCGTACCTCGACGAAGTGCTCGACGCGGTGCTCGGCGACATGTCGCGCTTCAAGGAAAAGGACGATCAGCCGCAGGCCGCGCCGATGATGATGATGGAAATGCCGACCAAGGACGAATTCACCGACTTCATGGTGAACGTCGCGGTGGACAATTCCAAAACGAAAAAGCGGCCGGTGGTGATCGAAAACACGCCGTCGTACAAGAACCTGTTCGGCTTCATCGAAAAGACGATCGCCAAGAACGGCAGTTGGGCGACCGACTTCACCAAGATTCACGCGGGCAGCATCTTGCAGGCCGACGGCGGCATTCTGGTGATCAACCTGCTGGACGCGATTTCCGAATCCGGCGTGTGGAAGAACCTCAAGCGCATGCTCAAAACGCGGCAACTCGAAATCGAGGGTTGGGACGCGTTCTACTGGATGATGATCTCCAGCATCAAACCCGAACCGGCGCCGGTGAACGTGAAGATCGTCGCCATCGGCGAGGACTGGCTGTTCCACTACCTGCACTATTACGACGAGGACTTCAAGAAGATCTTCAAGATCAAGGCCGACTTCGACTACGAGATGAAAAAGGACGAGGAGATGATCGTCCGTTACTCGTCGTTCCTGCACAAGATCGTCACCGACGAAAAGCTGCTGCACCTGACCAACAAGGGCGTGTCGGCGTTGGTCGAGGAAGGCGTGCGCATGACCGGCAAGCAAAAGAAGCTGTCCACGCGGTTCTCGATCCTGGCCGACATCGTGCGCGAAGCCAACTACTGGGCGGAAAAAGACAAGAAAAAGCTGATCGACGAAAAGCACATCATGCAGGCGCTGCAATCGCGACGCGAGCGGCTGTCGCTGTACGAAGACAAGCTGCAGGAGATGATCGAGGAAGGCAAACTGCTGATCACCTCCAGCGGCGGCACGACGGGGCAGGTCAACGGCCTGGCCGTTTATTCGATCGGCGAGTACGCCTTCGGCAAACCCTCGCGCATCACCGCCGAGGTCAGCCTGGGGCAGGGCCACATCGTGAACATAGAGCGCGAGAGCAAACTCAGCGGCAAGATTCACGACAAGGGCATGCTGATTCTATCCGGTTATCTGCGTGGTAAATATTCACAGAATAAGCCGATGTCGATTCAGGCCAGCATCTGTTTCGAGCAGAGCTACGGCGGCATCGACGGCGACAGCGCCAGCTCGACGGAAATGTACGCGTTGCTCTCCGCGCTTTCGGGTTTGCCGATCGAGCAGGGCATTGCGGTGACCGGCAGCGTCAACCAGAAGGGCGAGATCCAGCCGATCGGCGGCGTGAACGAGAAGATCGAAGGCTTCTTCGAGGTCTGCAAGGCGCGCGGCCTGGACGGCAAGCAGGGCGTGATGATTCCGCATACGAACGTCGACGACCTGATGTTGCGCGAGGAGATCGTCACGGCGGTCAAGAACCGTAAATTCAACGTCTGGGCCGTCAAGACGATCGACGAGGGCATCGCGCTGCTGACCGGCGTGCCGGCCGGCAAGAAGAAGGACGACGGCACGTATCCCAAGGGGACGATCAATTGCCTGGTCGACGCGCGCCTGGACGAGATGGCCCGCGCGCTGCGCAAATTCGGCCGCGAACGCGACGGCGAAAAGAGGATCGAGCGGATCGGCGAGAACGCGAAGAAGAATCCCGATCCCGGCGACAAAAAGGTCAACGGCAAAAAGCGGGCTCCGGCGGGCAAGGGCGGCAAAAAGTCCCGCAAATAGTCTCGACGCAAAACCATTAATCAATCGGCGAAGCGATGAAACGACGGGCGCTCCGGCGTATTCTTCCATTTTTGTTGAGCTTGATCATCGTGTTGGCGGCGGTCGGTTGCGGGCAGGAGGCGCCGGCGCGTCCGCGCGTTTTGCTCATCGGTTTCGACGGCCTGAGCTGGGATCTGCTCGGCGCGATGATCAAGGCCGGTGAAGCGCCGAATTTCGCCCGTCTGCAGCAGGAAGGCGCCTGGGGCGTGTTGGAAGACAATCAACCGCGCTACCCCGGCGCGTTCTGGGCTTCGGTGGCGACCGGCCGCCCCGCCGAGGATCACGCCATTCTCAAGCCGATTCAATTCGACGTCGAAACCGGCGAACTGCGGTTGCCTTCGCGCACCGTTTCCACGCTGTGGGAGATCACCACGCGCTACCAGCGGCCCTCGGGCGTGCTCGGCTGGCCGCACAGCGCGCCGGTGGACGAAGCGGTGCAGACGGTCGTCGACGATCTGGCGTTTTATCGCGGGATGGGTCTGGCCGTGCCGTTTCCCGGCGCGACGCTCAAGGCGCCGCCCTTCAAGGCGATCAAGTCGCCCTACGTCGGCGAGCCGCCGGCGGGGCCGAACGTGGCCGCGCGCATCGAAGCGGCGTCGTTGTCGCAGTTTCCGCCGATGGCCGAGGACGCGTGGGCCAGACTCGATGTGCTGGCCGTGTTTTTCGACGGCGCCAACAGCGCGCGCCATTACAGCGGCGCGGCGCAGGCGCTCGATCCCAAGGTTCGCTGGCCGCGATTCGGCAAGCCGGCGCGCAAGCACATCCGGCATATCGACCGCGTGTTGGGCGATTTGCTGGCCTTGGCCGACGAGCAGACGCTGGTGATGGTCGTCGGTTGCGATCCGCAGTTTCGCGCGGGCCGCAACGAGGAGGGCGATTTCGCCTCGCCGGTGCGCGGCATGGTCGGGTTGCTCGGACCGATGATCGTCAAGGGGCGTAATTTCGAGGGCGGCGGCGCGTTGGATTTCGTGCCGCTGGCCTTGACCCACCTGGGCATCCCACATAGCGAGCAGATGCCCGGATCGCCGTTTTTGGCGGCGTGGTCGGCCAAGCCGCCCAAGCTGCCGCCGGTGGCGACGCACGATATTTTCATCCGCCGGCCTTATCCGCGTGACGGGCGCATCAACGATCCCGACGCACTGGCGCGCATTCGCTCGCTGAAAAAGCTGGTTCGGTCGGGGGCGGCGCTGATCAACGAACGCAACGCCTATACGCTGGAACTGCTGGCCTCCGGCAGCCTGCGCGGCGCGTGGAGCGAAGCGGCGATCGACCTGGAGGCGCATCCGGATAATCCGGTGTCGCTGTACGTGCAGGGGGAAATTCTGCTGCATCGGCGCGACGGCGCGCCGGCGGCGCAACGCTTCAAGCAGGCCGCGCGGATTCTGACCGACCGGCCGACGACCGATTCCGGACGCGCGCTACGCGTGGCGGTGGGCATCGCGTTGGCCGAGCTCAACCTGGACGGCGGGCAGGCGGCCGAGGCGGCGGCGCACCTGCGACCGGTGGTGGAAATCTGCGACGAGTGCACCGGCGCGGTGACGATGCTCGCCCGCTGCCATCAACGCCTGGGGCACGCCGAGCGCGCGGTGACCATTGTGGAAAACGCTCTGCGCCGCTGGCCCAACGACACGCAACTGCTGCTGACGCTGGGCCGGATGCGTTTGGAAAACGGCAATGCGGACGGCGCGCGTGAAGCGTTTCGGGCCGTGCTGGCCGCCAAGAACGGCGATCATCTGGCCGAAGCGTATCTGGGGCTCGGACGCATCGCGCTGCAAGGCAACGAAACCGACAAGGCGATTCGCCATTTCGCCAAGGTCACCGAGCTGACGCCGTCGCTGCCGGACGGTTGGTTTTATCTGGCCGAGGCGCGTCAGCGCGCGGGACGCAACGACGAGGCGGAACAAGCGCTGCTCGCCGGCCTGCGCCTGGCGCCGGGCGATACGCGCGCCTGGATGTTGTGGCGGCGCATCCAAATCGAAAACGGTCAGCCGATGAAAGCGCGCCGCCTGCTGCAAGCGGCGATGGAAAGCGTGGCCGGCAACCGGCTCGCCTTTTAGATATTCAAAAAACTCAACAACCAGAACAGCGGGGCTTTGAAGTAGGAGCGTTCGTAGGTCCAGGCGCGCAGGTACGCCGTGCGCGCGGCCGCCTGGTCGCTCTCGGCGGACGATACGCGGCCCTGCACGAAGTACAACTGCCGAAGACGGCGCGTGAGGCCGATGACGTCGCGCGGGGCGATGCCGAAGTCGGCGATGGTTCGTTCGATGACCTTGGCGGTGGCGGCGAACATGGGCGCGATCTTCGTCTGCAACTGGCCCTCATGCTCGCGGTAGGTGGCCAACGGTTGGTTGATCTTTACTGCGCGACCCTGGCGGCAGACCTTCAGCCACAGCCGGTAGTCCTCGGCGGGGCAGAAGTCGGGCTCGAATCCGCCGGCCTTGTCGAAGGCTTCGCGGCGCAGCAACACGGTGCTGGTGACGATCCAGTTGTCCAGCAGCAGTTTTTCGAAGACGGCGCCCTCGGCCGTGTCGTGAAATCCCAGTTCGCGCTCGCCCTCGGAGTCGACCGTGTCGCCGTAGATCAAATCGATGCCCGGGTGCATGGCTTTGGTCTGCGCGGCGAGGCGATGGGGCAGCCAGATGTCGTCGTCGTCGCAAAAGGCCAGCCAGGGATACTGCGCCTCGCGCACGGCGGCATTGCGCGCGACGGCCGGACCGCCGGCTTTGGTGAACACCAGGCGCACGGGGAACTTGTCGGCCAGATGCCGCGCGCTCTGGCCGCGGCTGTCGTCGGCGACGATGATTTCGTCGGCCGGCGTCGTCTGGGCGAGAAGCGAAGAAAGCGCTTCCTCGACCATCTCCGGCCGGTCGCGCGTGGCGACGATGACGCTGATTTTATCCATGCCATTCCGGGAAGAAGTTGCGGAACCACAACTCCAGGCACACGCGGGTGTACAAGCCGCGGTCGAATTCGCCGCGGTCGGTGGTCGGCGGAATCGTCAATCCGCGCGTGAGCAGCGATTGCTCCAGTTCGTTCGCCCACTCGCGCAACGGCCCGGTCAGCCACTGCATGAAGGGCACGACGAGCCCCTTTTTGTCGCGGCGGTCGATGATCGCGTCGGGTATCAATCCGCGCGCGGCGCGACGTAGGATCGACTTGGTGGTCAGTTCGTTGATCTTGGCCGTCGGCGGCAGGCGGAAGGCGAACTCAACGATGCGGTGATCCAGAAACGGACAGCGATTTTCCAGCCCGTAGGCCGAAGAGGCGCGGTCGTTCATCGTGATCAAACTGGGCAGCGACAGGTGGATGTCGGCCATGCCGATGTTGTCGATCACCGGCCGATCGGTGTGGAAATGAGCGCGCACGCGATCGATGTGCGGCGTCGGATCGTCGGTTTGCGCGCGGTGGATCAAATGATAGTAGCGCACGGCCGGATCGCCGAAGATGTCGTCGCGCCAGAAGAAGCGGGCCAGCGGATAATACGCCGCCAGTTCCGGCCGGCGGGCGAGGTCGTTTTCGATGGACATGAGCACGTAGCGGATGTAGCCGCCGAAAATTTCGTCCGCGCCCTGACCGCCGAGCACGACGGTGACGAATTCCGACGCTTTGCGCGCCAACAGGAATTCGCTGATCGACGAGGCGGTGGCGATCGGCTGATCCAGATGCCAGAGGATCCTGGGCAGGTGTTCGCGAAAATCCTCGCAGGTCGGCGTGATCACGTGGTGACGCGCGCCGATGTGTTCGGCCATGATCTGCGCGTAACGAAATTCGTCGAAGGCGCCGCCCAGCGGGAAGCGGCAGGAGAACACCTCCTGCGGGCGCATGGTGCTGGCCATGACCGCCGAATCCAGCCCGCCGGAAAGGAACAGGCCGACCGGCACGTCGGCGACTTTGCGCAGGCGCACCGCGTCCTTGATCAGTTCGCGCAGTTCCTCGACCAGGTCGTCTTCGTTGCGATATTGCTCCGCCGGTTCGGGCAGCGACCAATAACGGTCGATCCGCAACGCGCGGCCGTCGTAGGTCAGCCGGTGGCCCGGGGGCAGTTCATAAATGTTTTCAAACAGGGTTTGCGGCGCGATGGCGCAGTCGAACACCCAGAACGATTCGTCGATGCGCGGCGCGCTGTCGATCTGCGTGAGGATCGCCTTGATCTCGCTGGCCAGAAAAAAGCCCTGGGCGGTTTGCGCGTAGTAGAACGGCTTTTCGCCCATGCGGTCGCGTGCGCAAAACAGCTTTTCGCCGTCGTAGATCGCGAAGGCGAATTGTCCGTTGAAGCGCTGTACGCAATCGACGCCCCATTGGCGATAGGCGTGCAGAATGACTTCGGTGTCGGTTTGCGTTTTGAAGGGAAAGTTGTTTTCCAACTCGGCGCGCAGTTCGCGGAAGTTGAAAATTTCGCCGTTGTAGACGATGACGAATTTACCGTCTTCGCTGGCGATCGGCTGCGTGCCGGTCACCAGATCGATGACCTTCAGGCGCCGGCTGCCGAGTTGCACCGGGTCGGCGCGGAAGAAGCCTTCCTCGTCCGGGCCGCGATGTTCGAGTATCCGGGTCATCGCGAACATGTCGCCCTGGCCCCAGATGCCCGCGATGCCGCACATCAGCCTTTTCTCCACAGTTTGGCCAAACGGAACTCCCAAATGGCGCGCGGCATGTCCAACGCGGCGCGCATGGCGAAGCGCCACGGCTGCCGGATGAAACTTTCGCCCGCATGGCGCGGCGCGAACACGATGGGCACCTCGTAAATGCGATACCCGGCCGCGTGCGCCGCCACGCCGATGAAGTGTTGAAAGTATCGAAATTTATCGGCGATCCGCAGTATATCGTGCAATACCGCGCGCCGATACAAAATAAAACCGCTTTTGTTGTCCTTGAGATGCATGCCGAACAACAGGTTCAGCACGCCCGAAAGGCTCCCGGTGAAAAAACGGCGGATCGCCGAACGCTCCTGCTCGACCACCCGCGCGCCCTGCACGAGGTCGATGTCGTGTTCGCGGAAGGCGGCGAACATCGCAGGAATATCCTCGGGTTTGTACTGGAGGTCGGCGTCGATGGTCAGCACGTATTCGCCGGATGAGGCGGCCAGGCCCGATTTCCACCCGGCGACGATCCCGGCGTTGCCGTAGTGGCGCACCGGCACGATGAAGGGATACTCCGCGCGCGCGCTTTGAATCGCCAACCAGGTATCGTCGCGGCTGCCGTCGTCGATGAGCACCAGTTCGCAACGCACGTCGGGCAGCGAACGGTCGACCAGATCGATCCGGCGCGCCAACTCGGCGACGTTGTCCTGCTCGTTGAAGCAAGGGGCGATTATCGAGAGCGTTTGGCCGGCGGTCATCGGGCTCCCTTGAGTATTTCTTCGTACATGTGCAGGGTTTGATCCACCATGTGCCGTTCGTCGAATCGGTCGCGGCAGCGCTTGCGGCCTTCGCGCGCCATCGCGCGCCCTTGCGCGGCGTTTTCAAGCAACCAGCAAACCTTGTCGGCCATCTGGTGCGGATCCTTGGGGGCGACCAAAAATCCGGTTTCGCCGTCGTCGATGATTTCCGGCGAGCCGCTGGTGCGCGTTGCGACGGTCGGGCACTCCATGGCCAGCGATTCGATCAGGCTCAGCGGGTGGCCTTCCCAGAGGCTGCTGAGCACGAACACGTCCAGCCCGGCGTAGCAGTCGGCCATCTGCTCCTGCGCGCCGGCGAACAGCACGTGACCGTCCAGGCCCATCTGGTCGGCGCGTTGCTTGAGCGTGCGCTCCAGCTCGCCTTCGCCGATGACCACGAAGCGCACCTGCGGGCAACGTTGTTTGACCAGTCGCGCCATTTCCAGGAAATACTCGACGCCCTTTTGCGGCACCAGCCGCGCGACGGTGCCCACCAGGAGCGCGTCGGGCGTGACGTCGAGCTGATGGCGCAAAAAGCCGTTGGCCCGTTGCGGATCGAAGGCGGAGAAGTCGATGCCGTTGTAGATCGTCTCGATTTGCGCCGGCGGGCACACGCCCAGGCGGATCGCTTCGTCGCGGTCGGTGCCGGAAACGGAGATCAACCGGGAATGGGCGCGCGCGCAGAAGCGTTCGACGCCCAGGTAAAAGGCGCGTCCGCCGGGACCGATATCCTTGTGAAAGGAAAAGCCGTGCACCGTGTATATTGAGTGACGCACGCCGGCCAGGCGTTTGGCCACCGCGCCGAAAAAACCGGCGCGGGTGCCGTGCAGATGCAGCAGGTCGGCGCCTTCGGCGCGGGCGAGCCGGGCGATGCGCCAGACGGCCGCCGGATCGAAACGGCTGCGCATGAGCGGAATGAAATGGATGGGAATATCCAACCGGTTGATTTCATCGACCAGGAATCCGCCGTTCTCGGCGACCACCGCCAGGTGATAACGGGCGCGCGGCAGGTGCTGCAACAGGGCGTATAAATGCCGCATGCCTCCACCGATGCGCGCGGTGTTGATCACCTGGAGAATGGAAATTTTTCCGTTTTTCATGCAAACTCGCCAACGGCCGAAGTGTGGTACGCAACTTAGCATAGGGGTTGGAGCGCCTCAAGTGTCCGGTTGACGGAAAACGTTAGTTTGCATAGGTTCCCATACATGCCCAACAACATGAAAGCATCCGGCAATCGCCGGGTCTATATCCTGCTGGCGATCGGTCTGGTGGCCGTTGCTCCCTATTTGGGCAATCTCACCGACGGATTCATCAGCGATGATTGGGTGCATCTGGCGCAGGGGCAGGCGGCTTCGCTCGGCGGGATCGTTAGTGGCGACGCTCTGGCCGTCGGTTACTATCGGCCGCTGCCGCTGGCGCTCATGTGGATCGAAACGCGTCTGTTCGGCCTGCAGCCGGTGGGCTATCACGCAGTGAACCTCGTGCTGGGTTTGCTTGCCGTGCTGTCGGTGCTCGCGTTGTTGACGCGTCTGCTGCCGCCGCGCACGGCGATCTGGGCCGGCCTGGCTTTCGCCGTTTCGGCCGCCCACGTGGAAAACGTCGTCTGGATCAGCGGACGCAGCGAACTGCCGGCGACGATATTTTTAATGTGGGGCCTGGTCGCGCATGTTCAATGGCGCGCCGGCGGGCGGCGGCTTTACCTGTTCTTATCGCTGCCGGCGTATTTTCTGGCGTTGGCCTGCAACGAGATCGCCTTGGCCTTTCCGTTGCTGGTGCTGGCGATCGACCGGCTCCTGCCGTCGAAGCCGACGTGGAAGGCGAGCGTGACGGCGACCTTGATCGCCGCGACGAGTCTGTTCGTCTGGTTGGCCGCGAAGGGCTTCGCGATGCTCGGGCACAACGGCGGTCCGATCATTCCGCACGCCTTCGGATTGCACTGCCTGCGCGACCTGCTGCGTTTCGTCCAATTGTTTTTCGTGCCGTTCGGTTTCACCGAGGCGATTCCGACGATCATGAATCATAAGATCCTCGTGCCGGCGGCGGTGCTCGTGGGCGGCGGGGCGCTGGCCTATGGCGGCAGAAACTTGTGGCGACGGCCCGGCGTGCGCCTGGGATTGATCGGCGGGCTGTTGTGCCTGTTGCCGGCGGCGCATTTGTATCCGCGCCGAATGCATTTGTATCTGGCGGGCGCGTGGTTCGCGATCGCGATCGCCGATGCGGTGGCGGCGGCGTGGGAGAGCGGCCGGGAAGGGCGCAAACGCGCCGCGACGATTGTCTTTGCCTGCTGGCTGCTGTTGAACGTGGCGGTGGCGTTTTCGCTGGCGCAAACGTGGCATCGCGCCTCGCGCCTGGCCGCCGCGGTGGTCGACGATCTGACGGCGATCCCCTTGACGCCGGGCGAAATGACGCACGTGCTGGTGCTGACCACGCCCGATTCATTGCGCGAAGCGTTTGTTATGCGCAACGGCTTGCACCAGGCGATGCGTCTGCGCCGGCCCGAAACGCAGGCGATCGTGCATCCGATGACGCTGGTGAGCATGAAGGAAAAAAGCGCGGCGGGTTTGAATGTGATGCCCGCATATCCGCCGCGCATCTACGTCGAGTTCAAAGGGAGTTCGCAATACGACTGTCTGCTGCCGCCGGACGCCAACCAAGGGCTCAAGCCGCAGGATATGTATCCGTTCGACATCGCCACTTATCGACCGCTGAAAAAGGATCGGCCGTTTTGCCTGACGGCGATGGAAATGATCGTCGACCCGACCATCTTATGGGGCGAACATACCGTCGTTTTGGCGTACAATGACGGGCGACTCGTCCCCTATAAAACCGGGAGTAAGCAATAGTGTTTCGCCAAATCATAAAAATCATCCTGATCGGGCCGGTCATTTTCGGCGTGCTGTGGATCGTGTTTTCCGACATCGAGATCCAGGAGATTCTGCCCAGCGGCGTGGGCGCGGTTGTGATGTTGCATCATCCGATCGACTCGGTGGAAAAGGCGGTCGGCAGCGAGTTCGTCGGCACGCTGAGCAAAAGGCAGGGGATGGAACAGCTCAAGGACCTGCTCAACTTCTGGGAAAATGTTCGCGGGCGCGAGCCGATCTTCACGCTGTATCAGTTGTTGTTCAAGAAGGTCTATTTCAGCGTCCCCGCCGATTTGACCAACCTGGCCAGGAATCAGTCGATTTACACGATGTACGTGGAAATGGGCTTCGTCGGGCAGTTGGTTTCCTTCTTCGGTAATCGAGGCTTTTTCCGCTTTTCCGATCAGGTGGCGCAACATCGCGGCTACGCGTTGATCCGCCGGAAAAACGATGTGGTGGCGTACGTGCGCAACTTCATGATCATCGGTCAGATGACGCACGTGGTGCAGTCGATCGACGCTTTCGAGGGCGGCATTTCATCGCTGCAGGATATCGAGGAGCGCTACCACAAATCGTTGCAGGTGGTGGACGAGACGGCGGACGTTTCGGCCGTGTTGTTGTCCAGCGCCTATTTCCGCAAGGGCGACAGCGACGCGCATTTGTTCGATCCGCGCCTGTTTTTATCCGCGCCGGCCATCGAACGTGCGGTGCTCAACCTGTACCTGGAGGAGGACGGTCCCAGCGCGCGGTTGGTCGTTCAGGCCAAGCCGGGCAAGCTGGTCAGCCCGTATACGATCGACAAACCGGGTGAGTTCCGCACGATTACGCTGCCCGACGCGGACACGTTCCTGTATGCCGCGCTGCGGTTGGAGCGACCGGCCGATTTGAGCACGACATTGTTCGATATGTTCACCGCCGATCAGGAAGTCTCCAAGCTGCGGCAGAAACTGACCGTGCTGTTGTTCAATTCCTTCCTCGAGCACATGGGCTCGGAAATCGCCGTGGTTATGGCGTATGACGAGTTGACCGGTTTCCCGGTGGTCGTGTTCGAGGTCAAGCAGACCGAGGCGGTCAAAAAACTGCTCGACAAGTACGCCAAGGTCAAAGATGCGCAAATGGCCATGCACGATCTGGTGATGGATGACGCCGGCAAGAAACTGGTCGAGACGATTCTGACGACCGAAAACCCACAACAGGCCGAGGCGCTGCTTGCCAAAGTGCCCGCCGACCAACGGGCGCAGGTGGAAATGTTGGTCGACAAAATGCGTTCGGAAGGAACGACTCTGGCGGAGCTGGAAAACGATCGGCGGCAGATCAGCCTGTTCGGCCGGACGCTGTACTATCGGCTGGTGGACGATCATCTGATCCTGGCGCCGACGTCGGAGGCGGCCAATCGCTACGAAAAGAATTTAACGGCCAAGGTCGTACAGCCCGAGTTCGGCGCCGATGCCCGGCTGGCGCCGATCGACGGTCCGTACCTCGGATATCTCAATCTCGCGGTGCCGCTGTCCAAGAGCGATCCGCAACGCGAAAACTATGCGGGCTGGTTGGCGACCCGAAAACCGCATTTGCTGATCGGCAGCCAGGTGAATGACGGAAAGTTGATCGTGACGGCTCATGTGCCGTTCGAAATGGGGCTGACCTCGGTCGAAGCCAACGCGAGCATTCCCTGGTTGTTTATATTAATCGGCGGCGCGCTGGTGTTGACGATTCTGTTCGTCTTTTTGGTTTATGTTTTTCTCAAGGCCGTCGCCGCTATCGTCCTGCCGCGGGAGAAACGGCCGTAAGCGGGCGCAGCGAGGCAATCAACGCGCTGACCTGAGCGGCGGCAGCGGAATCGTCCCAACGAGCCAGCAGCAAATAGGTTCTGCCCGGCGCGGCCCAGGCAAGGGCCACCACGCGGGTGCGGCCGACCTTTCCCGAACTCTTGCGGCCGAGAGTGTCGGCCACCATGAAAGCCGTCGCCGGCGCCGGTACATCCACCCCGGCCAGACGCACGGCGACGAGCACCGCCTCGTCCGGTGAATACGGATAATTTTCCTGGCTTACTAAGGTTATTATAGAAGACGAATCGTCCGTGGCCGGTCCGCGCCATTCATAGGCGTCCGGCGAATGGTCCGCGAGCGTCCATTGATCGGGGAGCGTGACCGTCAATCCCAGATCGGGTAAAACCTGGGCGTTTCCAGGCAGTTCGCCAACCGGAGGCAAGGCGACGACCGTGGGCATGGTCGATGCGCATCCGGTGAGCAACAAAAGGACGATCAGAATCCCGCACCGCTTCATCGATGTTCTCCCGCATAAAAAATGCATGTAATCATTATAACATAGAACGGTGAAAAACGGCCGAAATCGGGGAAATACTTGCAAGAGTCTTTGGTTCGTGATTTATTCTCGAAAGAAATTTCGGTTCGGTGGGAATTTCTTACAATATTTGTGTATTCACCATGACTGAGTTCGATGCAAAAAGGGCGATATTGGCCGACATCGAGACATAGTGGACAGGGATATGGAGAAGGACAATGACCCAACCAGTCAACCGCGAAATACTCGATACACGCCTGGCGAACGGTGAGATCAACGCCGAGGAATATCGGCGCCTGTTGAGTGAAACATTGCCGGCCGACGATTCCGCCGACCGGATCGTCAAGCCGGACGAGAAAGCACTGGTTGAGAACCTGAAAAACGGCAAGCTGGAAGGCGCCAACCTGACCTCCATCAATTGGAAAAAAGTGGGCGCGGCCGGCGGCCATTTTGCCGGGGCCAATTTAAAGAAAGCCAAGCTGATCAAGCAGGATCTGCGCGACGTCGATTTGGCCGGCGCGAACCTTTCCGGCGCGAATCTGACCGGCGCCGATCTGACCGGCGCGAATCTGACCGGGGCCGATTTGTCCGGGGCGAATCTCAAGGGCGCGACGTTGGACAAGGCGAAGCTGTGCGGCGCGGATTTGTCGCGGGTGCGCGCGGTCGGATCCGAATGGAAGGACGTCGATGCGCGGCGGGCGAATTTCACGCAGACCGATTTCATCGGCGCGAAAATCAGCGACGTCTCCATGACCGACGCGATCCTGACCGAAGCGGATTTTTCCGACGGGCATTTTCTGCAGGTGGACATGTCCCGCGCCGATTTCAGCCGCGGCACGATGCAAAACGCGGAAGTAAACGAATCGACCTTCGCCGGACTGGTTGGCGAGACAAGCAGCTTTGACGGGTCGGAATTCCGGCAATGCTCTTTTCACGGCGCTCGTTTGCCGCAGGCGAATTTTTCCGAATGCCGGCTGACGAACGTCGATTTCGGCGAGACCGATTTGACCAAATCGGTGTTCACCCTCAGCGAGCATAATGCGGTCGAGCTGACCGGCGCGACGTTGACCGGTGCGATTTTCAAATCGCTCGTCGGCTACAAAGAGGAAGAGCTGCAAGCCCTGGCCGAACGCGGCGCGAAGGTGAATAAATTCCTGCTGCGTCGTTTGGGACGCCTGATCCTGCAAAGCACGGCGGCCAAGATCGTCGCCCTGGTGATTATCCTCGGCATTGCGGGAAGCATTTATTACTACATCAAAACGCCGGCGTATTGGTCGTTCGACACGCTGACCGCCGAGGCTCGGCAAGCGGCCGGCGAGCAGAAATTCGATCGCGCCGAAAACCTGTATCGCATCGCCATGAAGAAATTCAGCGACAGCCCGGAGCGGATGTTTTCCACGCGCCTGGAACTGGGCAACGTGTTGTTGTCGGCGAAAAAGTATGACGGGGCGGCCGAGCAGTTCAAATACCTGGTCGACACCTATCCGGCGGACACCGAGGTCATTTACGCGCAAATCGGTTTGGCCGACGTGAAACGGATGCAAGGGAATTTCCAGGAAGCGGAAAACATTCTGTTGCAGGTGACCGACCAATACAAAGACAGCCTGGAGGTCATCGACGCCTGGGCCAAGCTGGCGATGTTGGCCTATACGCAGGGGAACGTCGAGCGGGGCAATGAGATCTACCAGAAGATCGTGACGCTGCCGGTGCTGGACAAACGGACGCTGCGGGAAATTCAAAACCGGCTGGCCGAAGTGCTGCGCGGGAAAAACGATCTGACCCAGGCCGAAGCGATTTATCGGGATATCATCGAAAACGCCAAAACGGTCGAGAACAGCCAAAACGCCTTTTTCAGCTACGCCAACATGCTGCTGGACAATCAGCGGTTCGACGACGCGGAAAAGCTGGTCGACAAAGCCGTGGAGAAATTCCCCGAGAACAAAGAGTTCACCGGCTCCGTGAAAATCCTGGTTTACTCGCGGCTGCTCGACAGTCACCAGAACGTCAAAAGCACGATCGAAAAATTGAAGGAGATCGACCGGGAAGCGCCGGATTCGCAACCGGCGTTCCGCGCGATGATGTCCTTGGCGCAGTACTATCGCAACGACAAACAGGACGACAAAGCCGAGGCGATTTATGTCGATTTGCTCAAACGGCCGCTGACGGAGGGCGAACTCGGTTACGAAGTGCTCATGAATTATGCCGAGCTGCAAACGTTTCGCGGCAACCCCAAAGAGGCGATCAAGCTGATCAAGGATCTGCCGGACAAGTTGGAGGATCCGGGGCGTAAACTCAGTGCGACGTCCATCTACGCCGAAGCGCTGGCAGCGGACCAGCAATACGAAGAAGCACTCGATGTTCTGCGCAAAGTGCGGCGAAAATTGGGCAACGACAAGCAGGCGGAAATCATCACCTATTACAGCGAAGCGGGCATCCATCGTCGCTTCGAGCATTATCCGGAGGCGATTCAAAGCTATCGACAGGTGCTCAAAGTCGCCACGCAACCGGAGCAGGCGTTCCAGGCCTATATGGAAATTTTGGCTACCTACGCCGTCACGCAGAATATGACCGAGCGGATAAAAGTGCTCGCGGAAATGGAAAAGCGTTTCAAGGATTCCGTGGAGTTTGCCGGCGAAGTGTCGCTGCAAAAAGCGCAGGCAATTTTCCAACAGGGAAAAACGGCCGAAGCGATCGCCTTGCTGGTTCCGCTGGTCGATCATCCCAAGGAGCGCCTGGCGATGGATGCCGCCAATACGCTGGCTTCACTCTATGGAAACGAGAAAAAAGAGGCGGAGTTGCTGACCCTGCGGGAAAAGTTTGCCGCACGTTTTCCCGACAATAAGCAGGGGCTCAATCGAATCGACTATACGCTGGGCGAAATGTATCGGTCGTTGGAGCAATTCGACAAGGCGGCGGAAATTTACCAGCGCATCGGTGCGGATAGTCCGCTCAACGACAAACGGCAGGCCCAACTGTCGTTGTTGCAGATTTTGATCGACCAGGACAATGCCTCGGGCGCCGAAGCGCAGTACCGGCAGATCGTCCAAACCGAGAGCGCCGACGCCGGCTTCGTCGGTCAAGCCAATTCCATGTGGGCGAATTACCTGCGGTCGAAAGGCCGGAATCAGGAAGCCAAAGAGCTTTACGAACGGATGCTCAAGCAATTCGCGGGCATGACTCAGGAAATCGATATCCTGTTCGAGTTGGCCAACTTCAACATGGGCGCCTCGCAGTGGGGCGAAGCGGAAAAAATGTATCAGGCCATTATCGAGAAGGCGCCCAAGGTAAATCGCGAAGACGCGGTGGGCTTCGCGGTGCAGGGATTGGCGGAAATCAGCATGATGCGCCAGGACGTCAAATCCGCGCAAAGCTATCTCGAACAGGCGATGAAACTGAAACGGGACCAGGAGCGTGATTTCTGGATCGAACATATGAAAATGCGCATCCTGCTGTTGCAGAAGCAAAACGTCGCGGCCGTCGCCGCCTTCGAACAGCTTTATCAACGATTCCCGCAGCGGCACGGCGAACTCGAGGGCGTGGCGTTCCCGCTGATCTCGGCGCTGACGCAAAACCGGCAGTATGAGGAGACGATCAAGATCTATCGGATGATCATCGACGGCAGCAAAAACGACATGAACAAAGCCAACGCGATGGTCGGTCTGGCCCACGTGTATTTCGAAATGAAGCAAGCGGACAAAGGGCAGCAGATCATCGAGCAGGCGCGCAATATGATGCCCGAGGATTCGCCGCAGCGCTGGCAAATCGAGCGGGATATCGCCAATCGCCTCTTGCAGAACGGGAAAGCCGACGAGGGATTGGTGGTGCTGCAAAAGCTGTTCAAGCAATCGAACAATGCGCGGGACAAAGCGCAGATTCAGGTTCAGATCGCCGAAGTGTACCAGGGGCAGGGGAAGACCGACGAGGCGATCAAGCTCTATCGGCAGGTGATTGCGGACTATGCGGAGTTTGCCGACGTGCGCGAGCCGGCGTTGAACAATCTGGCCAATTTGTTAATGGGCGCCGGGCGGGAGAAAGAGGCGATGACGTACTATCGTCGGATTCTCGAATCCTCCCGCGATATAGGCTCGCGCCGCAACGCGATCAACGGACTGATCGGCGTTCACATGCAGCGCCAGAATTACAACGCCGCGATGAACCAGTGCAACGAATTGGATAAAATGAAACTCGAAGAGCCGCTGGTGCTCGACGTTCTCCGCAACAAGGCGGAAATCTACCGCCAAACCAATCGCCGGCAGCAGGCGTTGGAAATCTACAAACGCCTGACCGACAAGGCGACGGACAAAAACGAAAAAGCGCAACTGCTCCTGTCGATCGGCATGATCTACATGGAAAGCCAAAAGCCGAAAGAGGCGCTGAGCGTGTATCAGCAGGTGCTGAAAGATCCCCAGTTCGATGAGGGCGCCCATCAGAACGCCAAACGGATGATCGCCGATTTGTATCAGTCTACGGGCGAGAGGGACAAAGCCGTCGCCTTGTGCCGGGAAATCGCCGACGAGTCTTCCGATCCGGGGGTGCGTATCGGCGCGTTGACCAACATTGCGCAAATTTATCTCAACCAGCAGAAGTTCAGCGAAGCGGAGAAAATCTTCCAGGACCTGGTGAGCGACCAGTCGATTCAGGATCCGAATCAGCGATTCGAGATCTATCGCAGCCTTGGCGACATGTATACGCAGGCGAACAAAAGCGAACAGGCGGTTCAAGCCTATCTCAAGGCCCGCGAATTGGGCAAAGACAAGAACCAACTGGCGTCGCTCGATGTTTCCTTGGCGGAAAACTATGTGCGCCTGAGCAAGTACGAGGAGGCGCTGAAAGTATTCCAATCGCTGATCGCGGTTGGCGGAATCGATCAGAACATAGTGGTTTCCGCCTACAACGGCATCGCCGAGGTCTATCGTCGGCAGAACAACACGGATAAAGCGGTGGCCAGCTATCAGGCCATCATCAAAAAATACGCCGATCGTCCGGATCTGGTCATCAATACCTACTTCACGCTGAGCAATTTTTACGGCAGCGTCGGCAACGAAAAGATGGCCATCCGGCAGTATGAATTGGTCGTGGAAAAGTTCCCCAATCATCCGCAAGCCGGTTGGGCGCAGGCGTACATCGTGCAGAATCTGGTCAATGCCGGACAGAACGACGCCGCGGAAAAAATGGCGCGCGCCGCGTTGAAGAAATACCCCGGCCGGCCGGATCTCGCGGAGTTCCTGAACAATATTCTGGCCGGAATCAAAGCGAGCAAGCAGCAGGAATAGAGGAAAATCAATCTTCGGACGGCGTGGAATCGGCGGGCGGTTGGCTCGCCGATTCTTTTTCCATCATCTCCTGGTAAATGGCCTTGGGAACCTTGAAGGCGATCAGAATGGTGGAAGGAACCATCAGCACCATCGAACCGATCCAGCACGGCGTGGACGCCGCCGAATCGCGCAGCCAAAAGGCGCAGGCGGCCAGCACGCCGACCAGCGCGGGGTTGAGCAGGAAGGCGGCCACCAACGCCGGCGAACGGCGGATGAAATGCACGCGCAGCAACACCGCGGTCAGGATCGCGGCCGAAAGGAAAATGCCGATGCCCAGAATATCCTTCGCTTCCATCTCCACTTCCCGTCTTGTGGGCCACCGAAGTTACCAGAGAGGCAGGCACTAGTCAAAGCCCGCCGTTTCCAGTTACAGTACCGTGCAGAAGGAGACTCTATGCGCTGGACGTTATTGACGGTTTTACTGTTGGCTTTGTTGGCGGCCCCGCTGTCGTGCGGTACGGCCAAGGGCCGGTATGACGGCGACGAGCTGGATGACGACGACGATACGGGCGACGATGACGGCGGCGATGACGACGATGTCGGCGACGATGACGACGACGATTACGAGAAGGTCGACGATTTCACCTGGACCGACACCGATGGCAATCAGATCAACCTCTACGATTACGAGGGGCAGGTCGTGCTGCTCAACGTCGGCGCCGGCTGGTGCGCCGCCTGCAAGGAGGAAACGCCCAGTCTGCAGGCCGATCTGTGGGAAGAATACGGCGACGAAGACTTCGTGCTGATCCAGTTGTTGGTCGAGGACGCCGACTACAATCCGGCCAATCAGGACGACGCTCTGGCCTGGCGCGACGAATTCGACGTTACCTACATCGTCTGTCCCGATCCGGACTGGTCGCTGAAAAAATATTTTCTCGAAGAGACGCTGCCGTTCAACATGCTCTTGGACAAGCAGTTGAACATTCGGGAAAAGACGCACGCTTACGATGCGGCCGCGTTTGCCTATTTGATCGAGGAGCTGCTGTAAAACTCCGTCACATTCGCTGCGACGACCGAGGGGGCGGTTGGTGAACACAAGCAAAACAACGGACGAGATACTGCGGCGGCCGATCCGGCGCATCAGCTTCATCTATTCGCCCTACGGGGTGGTGAAGAACGAACCCGGCCTCAAGGCGGTGAAGGAAAACTACGGCGTTTTCCCCAGCCTGTCGCTGGCCTACGTCGCCGCGGTGGCGGAAAAGGCCGGGCTGGAAGTGCAGTTCATCGATGCCCACGCGCTCAATCTGACGCTGGAGGAAACCATCCGCCGCGTCAAGGCGTTCGAGCCGGACCTGTTGGGCTTTACGATTACCACCTACCTGTTTTACCAGACGCTCGCCTGGGTGCGCGCCCTGCGCGAGGCGACCAACGTGCCCACGTTGCTGGGCGGCGTGCACATGGGCATTTATCCGGAAGAGACGTTCTCGCATCACAGCATCGATTACGGTTGCACGGGCGAGGCCGAGGTGGTGTTGCCCCCGTTCATCGAGGCGCTCAACAACGGCGGCGACCTGCACCAGGTCAAAGGACTGATCTGGCGCGACGGCGACAAAATCGTGGTCAACGAATGCGCCGAACTGCTGGCCGACACCAACACCGCGCCGTTTCCCGCGCGTCATCATCTGCCCAACGATCGCTATTTCAGCTTCATCAGCCAGTTCAAAAATTTCACGCCGATGATCACCAGCCGCGGTTGTCCGTTCCGTTGCATCTTTTGCGAGCAGGGCGGGCTGAAGTTCCGGCCGCGCACGCCGGAGAACGTCGGCGACGAAATCGAGGAGTGCTACCACGTTTACAAGGTGCGCGAGTTCGACTTCTTCGACAGCTCGTTCACCGTGCAGAAACAACGCGTGATCGACATCTGCGAGGAAATTCTGCGCCGCGACGTGAAGGTGTACTGGGCGATTCGCAGCCGCGTGGACCTGGTCAACGAGCCGATGCTCAAGGCGCTGGCGCGGGCCGGCTGCAAGCGCATCTATTACGGCATCGAGTCCGGCGACGCCGAGGTGCTCAAGACTCTGCGCAAGGAAACGAACCTCGAGCTGATCCGCGAGGTGATGGCGTATACGCGCAAATACAAAATCGACACCTTCGGCTATTTCCTGGTCGGTTCGCCGGGCGAGACGCCGGAGACGATCAAAAAAACGATCGACTTTTCCGTCGAGCTCAAACTCGATTACGCGCAGTTTTCCAAGGTCACGCCGATGCCCGCCACCGAGCTGTACCGGATGCTGCTGACGGAAAAGAAGCGCGACTACTGGCGGGAGTACATCCTGGACGAATCCAAGGACATTTTCCTGCCGCGTCCGGGCACGGCGCTGAACGAAGAGGAAATTCAGGCGTGGACGCGCAAGGCGTACCTCAAGTTCTATTTCCGCCCGCGTTACATCCTCAAGGCGATTTACCGCCTCAAGAGTTGGCAGGAATTCAAGCGCTCGGTGTTCACCGCCTGGTCGATGTTCACGCAAAAAAGCAAAATCTTCGAAATCATGTGGACCAAGAAGGTGCAGTACTGAGCGCGCCGGGCGCGTAAGAGAAAACCTTTCCTTTGGCGAATTACGACTTATCTTTTCCTAAACGACGAATGGTGGAGGAGCGGTGAACGATCGCCTCAACCTTGTGCCCGCACTGCCCGAATCGCGCCCGCTGGCGTTAGCCGACAAGGTCTGGCTGCAACCGTTGCTGCGCGCGGCGCCGTTGGCCGTTTCGGAAATGACCTTCACCAATCTGTTTGCCTGGAGCAACTCGCATCCGGTGCGTCTGGCGCGCTTCCGCGACAGTCTATTGTTTTGGCGTGGTCCGGCGGAAGAGGGATTGCTGCTGCCGCCGTGGGGTGTGTTGGACGCCGAGGGAGTCGGGCAGGCGCTGGCCTGGTCGCAAAGCTTGGGCGGCATGGCGCAGTTCGGTCGCGTGCCGGCTGCTGTCGCCGAAACGCTGGCCGCCGCCGAACCGCGTCTGACCGTCGTCGCCGACCGCGACAGCTACGATTACGTTTACCGCGTCCGGGATCTGGTCGAGCTGCCGGGTCGTCATTACGACGGCAAGCGCAACCAGATTAAAAAGTTCGAACAGGCCGTCACCGCGCGTTACATGCCGCTGACCGGCGACCTGGTCAGCGAAGCGGCGCTGATGCAGGACCTGTGGTGCGAACGGCGGGCCTGCGAGGACAACCTGGAGTTGAGCGCCGAGGACCTGGCGGTGAAAACCCTGTTGGCCAATTGGGATGAACTGGACGTGTTCGGCGGCGCGTTGCTGGACGGCGATGAGGTGATCGCCTTCACCGTCGCCGAGCCCCTGATCGCCGATACCGCCGTGTGTCATTTCGAAAAGGCCGACACCAATTATCCGGGTGTCTATCAGGCGCTCAACCGGGAATTCGCCCGTGAGGCTCTGGGCGCGTTTGCCTTCGTCAATCGCGAACAGGATTTGGGCGTGCCCGGTTTGCGACAGGCGAAACTCAGCTATCGCCCGGCCATGTTGTGGGAGAAATTTTCATTGTCGTATAGGTAAAAAAATCGGAAAGGAGCATGCAATGGAATCGGTGATTACGCAAACCCTGCGCCAGCGTTTCGCCACCCGCGCCATCAAGCGCGATTCGCCGCCCGAAGAAACCGTCGACGATCTGATCGAGGCGACGCGGTTGACTCCCTCGTGCTTCAACAACCAGCCGTGGCGCTATCTGTTCATTACCGGTGACGTTGCGCATGCCGAGGCGAGCGAGGCGTTTTCCGGCGGCAACAAGCCCTGGGCGTCACACGCGCCGTTGTTGATTGTCGGCTACACGCGTGAGGCGGACGACTGCGTGCTCAAAGACGGTCGCGTGTATCATCAGTTCGACCTGGGCATGGCGACGATGAACCTCATGCTGGCCGCCACCGCGCATGGCCTGGTGGCGCGGCCGATGGCGGGTTTCGATCCGGCGAAAATCAAGGCGGCATTCAATCTGACTGAGGATGAACATCCGCTGGTGATGGTGGCGGTCGGGTATCCGTCCGACGACACCGAGCATCTGCCGGACCACGTGCGCACCAAACACCTGACTCCGCGCGAGCGAAAACCGGCTGAGGAAATCGTGCGGCGTTTGTAACGAAAAGCGAGGCGGAAGATGGAAGTCAACATCCGCATTGCCGGTGCGGCGGGACAGGGCATTCAAACCGCGGCCGATCTGCTGGGACGGGCCGCCATGCGCGGCGGTTTGCATGTGTATCATTATTCCGATGCCGAATCGCGCATTCGCGGTGGCTTGAATTTCAGTCATTTGCGTATTGCGAATCGGCCGTTGGCGGGCGTGAGCGAAACGGTCGATGTGCTCGTGGCTTTGTCCGAGGACGGTCTGCGTGCGTTCGGCGACGCGGTCGATGCGGCGGGGATGGTGCTGTGCAAAGGGCAATGGTCCCATCCGTGCGCTCTGCCGTTTCACCTGGATGAGTTGGCGCGCCAAGCCGGTTCGTCACGCGCGGAAGGCGTCGTGGCCGTGGCGGTCGTCGCGGCGATGATGGGCCTGGCACAACGAACCGTGAGCGAACTGGTCGAGGAGCGCTTCGTCAAACAAACGCAGTTGATGGCGGCCAATAAACAAGCGGTTGAACTGGGCTTTGCCGCCGTGCGCGCCGCCAATCCCGATGAGCGTTTTCGGTTTACGCTCGCCTCCGCCGAAGACAATCGCCTGTGGATCAGTGGCGGGCAGGCGACGGCTTTGGGCGCGGTGGCCGGCGGCGTTTCGTTTCTGGCGGCTTATCCGATGAGCCCGGCGACGAGCGTGATGACCAACCTGGCGCAATGGGCCGCGCAAACCGGCGTGATCGTCGAGCAGGCGGAAGATGAAATCGCCGCCATCAACATGGTGGCGGGCGCGTCCTATGCCGGCGCCCGGGCGATGACGGCCACGTCGGGCGGCGGCTTCGCGTTGATGACCGAAGGCATCTCCCTGTTGGGGATGATCGAAGCGCCCGCGGTGATTGTTCTCGCGCAGCGTCCCGGACCGGCGACCGGTCTGCCCACGCGCAGCGCGCAGGGCGATTTGCATCTGGCGCTGCACGCGGGACACGGGCATGTTCCGCGCGTCATTTTCGCCCCGGAGGATATCGCCGATTGTCTCCACCTGACCGCCATCGCGCTGGATATCGCCGAGCGATTCCAGACTCCCGTACTGATTTTGACCGATCAACTGTTGATGGACAGCCAGACGGCCTTGCCGCCGTTCGATGTTGACGATCTGCCGACCGAGCGGCATTTTCTGAGCGCCACGCAACTCGATGAACTGGCTGACTACCACCGGTTCGCCGTTACCGCCGACGGCGTATCGCCCCTGGCCGCGCCGGGAGCCTCGCGGCATGTGGTGGTTGCTTCCAGCGACGAGCACGACGAAGCGGGGCATATCGCCGACTCGGTCGAGATTGCCACGCGCATGGCGCAAAAGCGTCTCGACAAGGAACGGACCATCGCTACGCAGGTGCAGTTGCCGCTGACGCTTTCGGCTGATCCGGCCGGGCGGCAATTGGTCTTGAGTTGGGGCAGCGCGAAACACACAGTTGCCGAGGCTCTGTCGCTGATCGATAACGGGCGATTCGCTCATCTCAACCTACGCCAACTGTGGCCGTTTCCGGCGGCCGAATTGACCGCGTTGATGGAGCGGGCAACGGGCGTGATCGTCGTTGAAAACAACGTGACCGGCGAACTGGCGCGGCTGGTGCGCGCCGAAACGCTGCGCGCGGCGGATACGGTTGTCACCAAACTCAACGGCCGGCCGTTGACGGTCCAGGAGCTGGTCCGTCGTTTGCGGGGGGAGGTGTAGCCATGCCGGTGACCATTGCCGATTATCAAAACGACGTGCCCAACCAATGGTGTCCGGGATGCGGAAATTTTCCGATTCTCGATGCGGTCAAAATGGCGCTGGTCGAGTTACAGCTTGCGCCGCAGGATGTGCTGTTGGTTTCCGGCATCGGCCAGGCGCCCAAGTTGCCGCACTACCTGCGCGTCAACGCGTTCAACGGCCTGCACGGGCGCGAGGCGGCTGCGGCGACGGCGGCCAAGCTCGTCGCACCGCACATGACCGTCCTGGTGCATGCGGGCGACGGCGGCGGCTACGGCGAGGGCGGCAATCATCTGCTGCATGCCATCCGGCGCAACATCGATCTGACGATGATTGTGCACGACAACAAAGTTTATGGTTTGACCAAGGGGCAGGCGTCGCCGACCACGCCCGTGGGCACGATCACCAAGATCAATCCGGAAGGCGTGACCGCCCGGCCGCTCAATCCGCCGGCTTTGGCGATTTCACAATCGTGCTCTTTCGTTGCCCAGGGCTCGGCGGCGCACAAGGAACACCTGAGCATGTTGCTGGCCGAGGCGATTCGCCACCGGGGATTTTCGTTGGTCAACGTGTTGCAGCCCTGCGTGAGCTGGGAGCGCGTGTACACCTACGCCTATTTAAAGGAGCACGCGTACGAGTTGGGCGGCGGCTACGATCCTCGCGATCGTTGGGCGGCGCTGCGGCTGGTGCTCGAACCGGACGGACGATTGCCGTTGGGCGTGATTTACCGGGAAGAGCGGCCGGTTTATGAATTGCGCGGATCGACACATGAGGATGTGCCCGCGTATGTCCGGCCGGTGCAGCCGCGCTCGATCGAAACGCTATATGAGCGTCTAAGATAATTCATCGGGGAATTGCAAAATCGCCGCGGCGAATTATGGTTATAGGGTCAGCAAAAAATTTGGAGGCATTCATGAGTGAGCGCGCATTGAAAATGTTATCGACCGCTTTGGAAATGGAAGAGAAGGGGTACAAGTTCTATCACAAGTTCGTCGCCGAATGCGGCGTCGGCGTCGCCGGCAAAATCTTCAAGCTGCTTATGGAAGACGAACTGGTGCACATCGAGCGCATCAAGAGCATCTTCGATTTTCTGAACGGCGGCGAAGGGTGGTCCGACGCCTGGAAGTTGCAGGCTGAAGCGCACGAGAACCTCGGCCAGGTGTTTCGCGATCTGGCCCGGGAACACGGCGCGAACATCTCGTGCTCCACGAGCGATCTGGAGGCGTTGAACATCGGTCTGGATTTCGAGAACAAGGCCGTGCAGTTCTACAAAGAGCATCTGCAAAGCGCTCAGGACGAACTGGAAAGAGAATTTCTGGAGGCGATGATTCACGAGGAGCGCCGGCATTACGATCTGCTCGACGACATGAAATTCTACCTCACCGATCCGGATCATTGGTTCATGGAGAAATCGCGCAGCGGGCTGGACGGCGCATAAGCCGTCCGCGCGCGGCTATTGGAACATCTTCTCCGGCGGACGCCGCTCGGGTACGCGCAGGCTCTTGTCGATTTTCCCGTCAAGGTAATCCTGACTGACGTACAACTCGCAATAGCATTTACCGAACTCGTTCATGTCCGGCACCGCGTAGACGCACGGACAGATGATGTCCTGATCCTTCTCCGCGTCGCCGGCGGCCAGCCGGCAAGGACAGCTCGGAAATCCATACCGGTTGCGGTTGGCCAGCAGTCCTTCGATCAGCGGTCGCACCACGCCTTCGTCGGGATTGAAGTTCAATCCTTTGCCGGCGGCGAACTTTTTCAGGATGGCGAAGTACTCGTCGAAAGTTAGTTCTTTTTGGGACATGATCAGACTCCAAACACCTGTTTGATTTCGTCGATCGTGGTGCCGACGAGCACCATTTCTTCGGATTCGATGACCGGAAACGAGACGATCGGATGGTATTTGCGGAGCCGATCGACGATGGCCAGACGATCCTCGCGGGGGATCAGATCGATCTCCACCAGGTCGTAATCGAACTTGATGTCGTTCAAAAAATTTTTCACGCGAAGGCAGCGGGGGCAGGTGGATATCGCGTAGAGAATCGGCTTCTTGGTTTTATTCATGACTTGTTCCACGTTTAATTGTGAAAGTTATTGGAATTAGAAGAGTAATCTGCAAGCATCCCTTCATTGTCAGATCATAGGAATCGAATCCGAACCTGTCAATGATGCGAGGAAAATTCATTTTTCACAGGGGGATGAAAATTTCCCTGCAATTAGTGAAAAGTGACAAAATGGATTGCTTTTGGTTGTCTTTTTCCACTTGACGCTGCGGTGAGGGCTATGATACCTTCGATGGGTGAATGAGGATTCATTCATCCAATTTCATTCAGCAGAGACGTATTCATCGCCGGTTATGAATGTTGGGGTAACAGGTTAACGGTATCTTTTTGTTTTCACCGCTAAAATAGGGAGGAATCCTAATGAGTCACTATTTGGTTGACGAGCGGGATGTCAACTTTGTCCTGTTCGACTGGCTGAACATCGGCCAGTTGGCTGAACATCCCAAGTTCGCGGAAGTGGGATTCGACGTCGAAACCGCCAAAGGCATGCTGGACACGGCGATCAAGATCGCGAAAGACGTCGTTGCGCCTTGCAACGAGGAAGGCGACAAGATCGGCGCGAAGTTCGAAAACGGCAACGTCTATGTGCCGCCTTCGTACAAGGGTGCCATGGCCACGTTCGTGGAAAACGGCTTCATTACGCTCAACGCCAGCCCGGAGTGGGGCGGCTTGGGTTGGCCGTCGGTCGTGAACATGCAGATCATGGAATTCATGTGCGGCGCCTGCACCGCGTTCACCATGTATCCTGAATTGACCGTCGGCGCGGCGCGGATGTTCGATGCCTTCGCCAGTGACGAGTTGAAGAACAAGTACCTCCCCAAGATGTACGACGGCACCTGGGGCGGCACGATGTGCCTGACCGAGCCGGGCGCCGGTTCGGACGTCGGCGCGGTGAAAACCACGGCCAAAGACAACGGCGACGGCACCTGGACGATCACCGGCACCAAGATCTTCATCAGCTCCGGTGACAACGACATGTTCGAAAACATCATTCACCCGGTGCTGGCCCGCGCCGACGGCAGCCCCGCCGGCGTCAAGGGCATCAGCCTGTTCCTCGTGCCCAAGTTCCTGGTCAACGATGACGGCAGCCTGGGCGAAGCCAACGATGTCGTGTGCGGCGGCATCGAGCACAAAATGGGCATCAAGGGCTCGGCCACCTGCACGCTGAACTTCGGCGAAGGCGGCACGTGCAAAGGCTGGCTGGTCGGCGAACTGAACGAAGGCATCAAGTACATGTTCATGATGATGAACGAAGCGCGCCTTTACGTCGGTCTGCAGGCGGCCTCGGTGGCCAACACGGCCTACCTGAACGCCCTGAACTACGCCAAAGAGCGTATTCAGTTCCGTCACGTCAAAGACATGGCCAAGCACGACGCCCCCGGCGTGCCGATCGTCGAGCACCCCGACGTTCGTCGGATGCTGATGTACCAGAAGGCCTTTGCCGAGGGCTTCCGCGCCCTGTTGGCCCGCTGCGCCTTCTACGAGGACCTGGCGAACACGAAGGAAGGCGACCTGCACGACAAGTACCACGGCTTGGTCGAACTGCTTGTGCCGGTTTGCAAAGCTTACTGCTCCGACTTCGCCTACGATGTCTGCGAGCAGGCGATTCAGGTGTACGGCGGCTACGGCTTCTGCGCGGAATACCCGGTTGAACAGTATGCCCGCGACACCAAGATCACCTCGCTGTACGAAGGCACCAACGGCATCCAGGCGCTCGACCTGCTGGGCCGCAAACTTGCCACCAAGGGCGGCATCTTCTTCATGTATTTCATGCAGGAGATGAACGACTTCATCGGCAAGAACGGCAAGCACCCGGTGTTGGGCGAGTACGTGCAGAAACTGCAGCAGATCCAGGCCGTGCTGGCGCAGACCGTGATGAGCCTGCCCGGCTTCATGAAGAGGGAAAGCTTCAAAGAGAAGCTCATCCCGGTTCTGTACGCCACTCCGTTCCTGGAGATGTTCGGTCACATCGCGCTGAGCCAGTATCACCTGGAAATGGCCGTCAAGGCTCAGGAAATGCTGGATGCGCTGTTCGCCGAAAAGGGCGTGGCCGACAACGCCGAAGGCCAGAAAGCGCTGTTGAAGGACAACGACGAAGCTCGTTACCTGTACAACAAAGTCGTCACCGCCAAGTGGTTTGTGAGCAACATTCTGCCGATGGCCAAGACGATCGCCGATTACTTCAAGACCGGCGACACCAGCGCGTTCGACATCCGCTTCTAAGCGTTTGTGCGACAAATCCGAGACCCGGGATCGACCGATCCCGGGTCTTTTTTGTATTGCCGATAAAGTCTTCCCCGTCTTTATCGGTTGACGGTCGACGAAAAGCGCGGTTTTCGTCTCCCTTCATTTTCGACAACGGGAAATTGCCGAAAATGGCGCTCCGTCCCTGGGTCGCGTTTGGCGGGTCAAGCGGCCGAAACGGGCCCAACTTGATCTTTTCGGCAAAAACTGATAGCAGAACCTCTTGTTTTCTGATGAGTTACCATCGGGAGGCCCATGAAGGATCATCTGATCATCTGCCCGCTGTGCACCAACGAGATCCCGTTCGACTCGGCGCAGTGCCCGTATTGCGGCGCGTTGCTCTCGCCGGGGCCGACGCGCGCCACGCCGATCCTCAAAGGCGTGGTGTGTCTCAAGTGCGGCGAAAAGAACTACAGCTACGACGAATGCACGTTCTGCGGCCACCCGTTCACCGTCACCTGTCCCGAGTGCGGCGGCGAGTTGCGCCTGAAGGATCAACAGTGCCCGCAATGCAATTTGTCGATCCGCAAGTTCAGCGCCACGCGGCGCAAGACCGAAAAGGCGACGCACGCGACGGCGCGCCGGCGCAAACTGCCCGGCGATAAATGGACCTACATCGCGCCGATCGCCCTGGCGGTGATCGTGGTGATCGTCGCGGCGATCTTCTCGCTGAGCGGCGGCGAACAGGCCGAACCCGAGGAAGAGACGATCAAGGCCGGTGAGCCCAAGGCGATCGACAGCAACGGCGACGGCGTCACCGACCGGTGGGACGTCTTCAGCGCCAGCGGCAAGGTCAGCGAACGCCGCTTCGACGAAAACAACGACACGGTCGTCGAGAAAATCGAATACTACGACGAAGCCGGAGTGGTCCGGCACGCGCAACTGGACGAGAACGGCGACGGCGTGTTCGACCTGAGCCAGGTGTTCAATCCCAACGGCAAACTGACGATGGCCTACTCGTTCAACGGCGACGATCGCCGGCCGACCAAAATCGACTACTTCAGCGCCGTCGGCAATCTGATCGAGCGTTGGGCCGACACCAACGGCGATTACATTTTCGACCGCTACTATCGCTACGACGCGCGCGGCCGCCTGATGGCCGAAGGCTCCGACACCAAGGGCAACGGCTTCATCGACCTGGTGCTGGTGTACCGCGGCGACAAACAGATCTACCAGCGCGAATACGACGCCGAGGGCGACGGCATTTTCGAAAAGGTCGAAACGCTCAACGGCGAAGGCATCCGCATCATTCTGGACGAAGACACCGACGGCAACGGCATCATGGACCAGCGCACGTTCTTCCACCTGACCGGTAAGACCCGCTGGGTGCAGTTGGACACCGACGGCGACGGCATTCACGACACCTTCAAATCCTACACGCAGGACGGCAAGTACGCGCGCACCGGGCGCGATAGCGACGGCGACGGCAAACCGGATCAGTGGAAATGACCTCCACCTATTTCGAAGAGCAAACCCCGCGCAGCCCGTTGGTTTCGTACGCGATCGGCGCGCTGGTTATTTACCTGGCGCTGTTCGCCGGCTTTCATTTGCTCATCTGGGCCTGGGGGGCGAACGATCTGCCCGCGCAGGCCAGCCCGGCGGTGGAGATCGATCCCGCTTTTCCCGCGCCGCAGGTGCTGCACCACACGCCGGTGACGGTCGGCGATTTCGCCCTGGCCGTGCCGTACCAGGGCGGCATTTATGAAATTGCCGACGTGCTGCCGCCCGAGCTGACCGTCGTCTATCACGATCAGGAGCAAACGCGCGAGGCGCAGGTGGTCGTATTCGCCCGAGCGCAACGCAACTGGTGGCGGATGCTCGCGCCGTTTCCTGCCGCGCGCCTGGCGCGGGACGCCGACTCGGCCGACGATCTGATCGAAATCCTGAGCGTGGGCAATCATCCGAGCGTCGGCGAGCGCATCTTCTTCTGGCGGCTGGTCGGTTGGTTCGGCAAGCGGCAGTTGAAAACGCTGATCGCCAAGGAAGCCGGCGACGGCCGCTTGGTGCGTCTGTGGCTGTTGCATCGCGACGGGCGGGAGATCGTCGGGCGCGAATACGAAAACGCCGCGCGGCCGGGACGCCTGGTGGCCGTGTCGCTGTTGCAGGGCGAGCGCCAGGTGGATCTTCGCTTCGCTTTCGACAGTGCCGATCCCAAGAACATGGCGCTGGTCAACGCCTATCTGGAAGCGGTGCGCCTCGACGAAACGCCGCCGCCCGACAACGAACGCGGCTTGTTGGCGTGCGAGCAATTGCCCGCCGCGTCGCTGACCGCCGCCGCGCGGTTGTGCCGCGAGGTTTTTCTGGCCGCGCAATGGACCGTCGAGGAGGGCGACTTGACGATTGCCCGGCGGTTGTATGATGTGTACCGACAGTTTCACGTGCCGGCCGGTCTGGCGGCGTTGCAGGATGTGCTGACGCTGACGCGCGACGAGAGTCCGCAGATCGGACGTTTGGTGCGGGAAATCGAGGAAACCCGCGAACGCTTCGCGCGCGAACAGGCCGCCGCGGCGTTGGCGGAAGCCAATGAGAACGAGCAAGAGGAAAAGCCATGAGCGATGCAACGTATGATCTGGCGGTGATCGGCGCCGGGCCGGGCGGTTACGTGGCCGGCATCCGCGCCGCGCAACACGGTTTGTCCACGGTGGTCATCGAGGCGGAAAATCTGGGCGGCGAATGCCTCAACCACGGCTGCATTCCCAGCAAGGCGCTGATCCACGCGGCCGACCATTACGCGGGCCTGGATAAACTCAAGACCTTCGGCATCACCGTCGAGAACGCGGCGATCGACTACGGCACGGCGGTCAAGTGGAAGGACCGGATCGTCAAGCGCCTGACCACCGGCGTGGGCACGTTGCTCAAGGCGGCGGGCGCGACGATCATCGAGGGGCGCGCACGGTTCGTCGCCGGCGACGTGCTGGAAGTGGAAACGGCCGAGGGCACGCAGCGTATCCAAGCCGCGCACACGATCATCGCCACCGGCGCGCGGTCGATCGAAATTCCCGCGCTGCCCTTCGACGGGCGGACGATCATCGACAATCGCGCGGCCTTGGCGCTCACCGAAATTCCGCCGCGGTTGATCGTTATCGGCGGCGGGTACATCGGCCTGGAAATGGGCATCGTGTTCGCCAAACTCGGCAGCCGGGTGACCGTCGTCGAGTTGACCGAAGCCCTGCTGCCGACCTCGCCGAGCGAAGCGGTGAAGGTGGTCGAGCGCAACCTGCGGCGGATGAAAATCAAAACGATGCTCGGCGCGAAAGCGGCTGGCGTGACGATCGACAACGGCGTCGCCGCGCTGACCGTGCGCGACACCCAGGGCAATGAACAAGTACTGGAAGCGGAGAAAATCCTGGTGACCGTCGGGCGTCGGCCGAACACCGAAAATCTCGGGTTGGAAAACACCGGGGTCACGCTGGACAAGCGCGGCTTCGTCGAGGTCGATCCGCAGCGGCGCACGAGCGACGAGAAAATCTGGGCCATCGGCGATGTTGCGGGCGGTCCGCTGCTGGCGCACAAAGCCAGCGCCGAGGCGTTGGTGGCCGCCGACGCCATCGCCGGCAAGGAAACGATTTTCGCGCCGCAAGCGATCGCCGCGGTGGTCTTCACCGATCCGGAAATCGCCACGGTCGGCCTGACGGTCGAGGAGGCCAAGGAGCAGGGGATTCCGGCGGCGGAAGCCGAATTTCCCTTCCTGGCGCTGGGGCGCTCGCTGACGATGAACAACAGCGACGGTTACTGCAAGTGGATCTTCCGCGGCGACGATCACACGATTCTCGGTTGCGAGATCGTCGGCCCGGAAGCCTCCAACCTCATCGGCGAGGGCGCGTTGGCGGTGGAAAAACAGTTGAAGCTCGAAGATGTCGCCGGCACGATTCACGCGCATCCGACGCTGCCCGAAGGGTTGGCCGAAGCCGCCGACCTGGGCCTGGGGCATCCGCTGCATTTGCCGAAAAGGTAGACAAAAAAAGGGGGCGAGATCGTCGCCCCCTCTTTCATGAACAGATAACCGTTAGAAAGCGTTCCACCAATCCAGCGGCCCGAGACTCGTGGTGCGCATGTTGATCGTGGTGGGCACCGGCAACGGCAGCACCCAACCGACCAGCGGGATTTCCAGATTCATCGTCATCGAAGTGTTGGCGTTGATGTCGGCCAGCATCTTGCCGTCGTCGGTAAAGCTGAGTTCGCCCACGGCGTCGAGGTTGAACTCGTTGACCAACGCCTCGTTGAAGAAGGCGTTGTCGAGCGTGAGCACCTGCGTCATCGAGATGTTCATCTGCGGCGAGCCGTTGACGCCTGTGACCGTCGGCGCGTTGCCCATGCCGACCACGTCGATCAAGATGCGGCCCATCGGATCGAACATGCCGTTTTCCTTTTCCTTGGACAGCTCGTCCGGATTGATCAGTCCGCCGATGAAATCGAGGATCGCTTCGAGCGTCAGCCCCGTGCTGGTGGCGTGCATGAAGTTGCCCGAAATCAACTCGATGTCCATGAAGGGCTGGCCTTCCAGGTCGTAATCGAGTCCGTGGATCCAGGAAACCATGTAGCCCGCCGCGTAAGCGTTTTCCGGAATCAGCGAGCCCATCATATTGAAGTAATTGCAGTCGGGCGTCGGCTTGACCTCGGTGTTGTCGATGTAGCCCGAACCGTCGCGGTCAACCAGCGGATCGATCGCCAGCACCAGCGGCACCCAGCTATTGGCGGCGGCGGCGACGAAGTCGATCCAGATTTCCTCCACGCCTTCCATGCCGCCGGGCGAATGATCGTAGTCGAGATCCAGCCCGATGCCCATGTAGTTGGTCACGTCCTTGGAAATCGCCAGGCGATAGTAGTGACCGGGAATCAGGTCTTGGTTCGGATAGAACGAATAGCGATACCACTGCTTGACCAGCGTGCCGGGGACATTGGTGATGCCCGCGGAGAGGTCGAGCACGCGGAAGGTATCGCCCAGAATGATCGTGTCCGGGTCCATGATCTGGCTGAAGAACACTTCGACGGGGAAGTGCCCCGGCATCGACGGACTCAGGCCGTTGCCCGGGTTGGTCGTGCCCAGATACGGCGGTTCGCCGGACCATTCGATCGCCCCGGTGCCGAACAGCACGATCTTTTCTTCGCTCAGCACGTTGCCGTGCAGATCGGCCAGACCGGCGCCGACGATGATGCGGTAGGTCGTATCGGCCTCCAGCGGCGCGCGGGGAATCAACAAAACCTTGGGGCCGTTGACCAGCAGGTCGCAGGCAATCGGCGCGCCGTTGATTTTACGCAGGCCGATGAAGGAGCGTGCGCTGACCGATTCCACCGGCTCGTCGAACACGAGAGAAATCGGATCGCCCAGGCGCACGTTTTGCGAACCCGGCGTGGGTGAAGTCACGCGAATGGAAGGCGGAGCGGTGTCGACCGGCATTTCGAGGAACTCGATCGCGTCGTGCATTTCCAGGCTCATGCGCGTGGAGATGCGCTCGCCGAGCACGAAGATTTCCGCGACGCCGGCCATCTGCATGACCAGCCGTCCGCTTTCCTTGTCGACGAAAACCTGCCCGTAAAGCTGCGTGCCCAGAATGTTCTGCGCCATCATCACGTTGGTGTTGTCGTCTTCGGTGGTGATGGCCGAGTCGAACAGCAACGTCAGGTAGGTCGGTCCGCCGACGACGGACGTGAACGCGTCCGAGCGCGCCATGAAACCGACCGCGTCGGTGAGCACGTGAATCGTAATCGCGCCGGTTTCCAGACCGGTGTCGATCTGGCCGCCCAACGTCGCGCCCAACGAGGTGGCGCGCAGTTGCTGGCCGGCGCGAATGACGATGGGGATGAAGTCGGGATGATCGGCCGTGGCGCACTGCTCGGCTTCCATCTGCCCGCTCATGAAGACCGAGCTGTCGCCCAGCAGATCGCTGTAGGTCTTCATCGAGTTGGTGTGGTTGCCGGTCAACGGATGGTAGGGCAGATCCTCGGGCGAAGCGGCGGGTTCGCAGGAGCTGAACTCGCCGGTCGTCGGGCAATTCTCCACGCGCAGCACCGCGTGCGGATAGCTGTTGCGCACATCGTATTCGTAGGTCTGATCCTCGCCCAGATTCTCGCCGTTGATGTCGGTCAGGCCCGCGCCGAAGGTCATGACGTACTTGCCGGCGGGCAGATCTTCGGCCGGGTCGAAAACAATCTGATTGCCGTGGAAGAACAGGTTGCCGGCCACCAGGGCGCCGGCGGCGTCGGTGAAGGTCACCGTCTCGCCGTAGACGATCGAATCCTGCGCCAGCGGTTCGGAGAAGAAGGCGCGGAAGGTTTGCACGTCGAACACCAGGTCGCTGGCCGGATCGGGCATGACCGTGGTGATCGCCGGACGCAGGCCGTCCAGCGGACGATCGGCCATCGTGTCGAACGCCAAAAAGAGACCGTCGGTCGGAATGTCGGCCTTTTCACCGTCGGCGCTGTAGATTTCGGAGGAAACCCACAGCTCGTAGCGGTGCATCGGCAGCAACTGGTTTTGCGGCGTGATGATCAACGACGGTCCCTGGATGCGCACCGCAACCGGAATGACGGTCAGTGTCTGGTTGTCGTTCACGACTTGCAGGCGAACCATGCCGAGGTTGATGTTGTCGGCCAGCGTTTTATTGAAGCGAATGACCATCGCGCCGGTGAGCGGAAACTCGCGCATCATGTGCGGCGGATAGGTGTACGTCGCGGTGAAGGGCAGTTCATCGGATGCCGGCCGGTAGGTGTCGTCGTATTTCGTTTCGCAACCGGCGACGACTATCGCCAGAGCGAAGGCCAAGAACAGGAAAAGAAATACACGATTTTTCATGCGTACCTCCTTTCCTCGGTTAGAAGCGTAGCGTCATCGAGAACACGCCGCCGTTCATGATGCCGCTGCTTTCGTATTCTATACCGTCCGAGGTCTCGAATTCGTTCTCGACCAGGTAGTGCATGAAGTACGCCGCGTCGAAGCGGACGGGGAAGGCCAACAGCACCGGATCCTGCCAGTCGTAACCGACGCCGGCGCTGACCATGTGCTTGTCGTTGTCGAGAATGACGTTGCCGTTCGAGCCCGGTTTGTCGAAGGGATTGGGCTCGTAGCCGTAACCGGTGCGCAGGAAGAAGTACTCGAATGGTTCGAATTCCAGACCGACGTGCGGCACCCAGATGTTGACCAGATCGATGTCCAGACCGGCGCGGGCCAGGTCGTGTTCGCCCATCTGATCCTGCACCTGCTCGTAGTTGTACCAGACGATGTCGCTGTGCAGCGTGAACCAATCCAGCGCGCGCCAGGCGAAGCCGAACGCCGCGCGGGGCGGGTGGACGCTGTCTTTGAACATCAAGGTCATCGGCAGATCGGCCAACGGGCTCTCGCCCACCTGCGCCGACGCGCCCACGACGATCGGGTCGAACTGACCGTGCGTCGCGCCGTGGTAGGTCAGGCCCAGGTCGATCGGCTCGAAGTGCAGCAACAACGCGGCCACCGGCGCGCCGCGCAGGTCGACCGTAACCGCCATGCCTTCGTTGTTGGTGTTGCCCGACATGTCGGTGCGCAGGAACATATCGTTCTTGGTGTGCAGCGTGGTGAGCACGCCGCCGCCCAGGTACAACCAATTGAACACCTTAAAACCCAACGCGCCGTTCAAGGTGAATGAAGATACGCCGTAACGCGAATAGTGTCCTTCGGCGTACTGAAGATCGTTGAAGCGGATGAACGCGTTCATGTTGTCGTCGAGGCTGATGTTCACGCCCAACGCCACCGGCCATTTGGATTTCAGCAGGCTGTTGAGTTTGATCACCAGGTTGGTCTGCACCACTTCGTTGGCTTCGTCGAAGGTGAACGTGTCGCCCTTGGGCCCGCCTTCGAATTCAGGCTTGCCGTACAGGTAGCTGAGCATGATCTGCGAATTTTCCATCATCGCCATGGCGGCGGGATTGAAGAATGCGCAGGAAGCGTCATCGGTCAAAGCCGTATAGGCCGATCCGATTCCGATGCCGCGAGCGCCGAAGCCGAAGCCATACGGTATGTTATTCAAACCGGCGAAAGCGGTCAGGGGAATCAACAATAATACGAACGTCAATCCCCAAGTAAAAATTCGTTGCTTCACAGTGCCCTCCTTGTCTGTTCCGTTCAGAAATAGACGAATTGAGTACGAAATGGATTCTCCCCATACGAACTTGAGATTGCACGTTGTGTCGTCTGTTGCTGGATGTATTTTCTTAGAAGATGTTGAGATTGCTGAAAGAAACGTTACATTAGGTTTCTGTGAGTGTCAAATTAAAGCCGGTTGGAAGAGAAAAACTAAAATTTCCGGATTATTACGTTGCGCACGTTGGGGAAAAATCGATCATTTTTCATTTTTTTCATAGTTGACTCGGTAACACTGGAAGTATTACACTCCAATGTCTACTATAATGGTAGACAATGGTGCGTTAAGTAGGTTTTGCGGAGATAAAATGAAAAAAATCTATCTCGATCATAACGCAACGACGCCGGTGGATCCTCTGGTCCTGGAGGCTATGTTGCCGTATTTGCAGGAATCTTTCGGTAACGCCAGTTCCATTCATGCCTTCGGTCGGGAAGCCGCCGAAGGGCTGACCGCGGCGCGGGAAACCGTCGCGGGCATCTTGGGATGCACCACCAAAGAGGTGCTCTTCACCTCGGGCGCGACCGAAAGCGACAACCTGGCGTTGCGCGGCGTGGTGGCGGCCAACCGGAAAAAGGGCAACCACATCGTCATCAGTTCCATCGAGCATCCGGCGGTGCTCAACACGGCGCAGGCGCTGGAAAAAGAAGGCGTGCAGGTTACCTATCTGCCGGTCGACAACGACGGCCTGGTCGATCCGGCGCAGGTGAAGGCGGCGATCCGCCCCGATACAATTCTGGTTTCGGTGATGTACGCCAACAACGAAACCGGCGTGATTCAGCCGATCGCGGCCATCGGCAAGATCGTGCGCGAGGCCGGCGTGCTGTTTCACACCGACGCGGTGCAGGCGGCGGGCAAGCTGCCGCTGAACGTCGACGAACTGCAGTGCGATCTGATGAGCCTGTCGGGACATAAAATTTACGGCCCGAAAGGCGTCGGCGTGTTGTACGTGCGCCAGGGCGCGAGGCTTGCGCCCATGATCACCGGCGGCCATCACGAGTTCAACAAACGCGCGGGCACCGAGAACGTGCCGAGCGTCGCCGGTTTTGCCAAGGCGCTGGAGTTGGCCGAACAACGGCGCGAAGAGGACGCCCGACGCATCGGCGAAATGCGCGACACGCTGGAAAAACGCCTGCTGGAGCTGCTGCCGCAAATTTTCATCACCGCGCAGGGCGCACCGCGTCTGCCCAACACCTCCCACCTGTTGCTGCACTTCATCGAGGGCGAGGGGTTCCTCATGCGCCTGGCGCTCAACCACGGCATCGCCATCAGCACCGGCAGCGCCTGCACGAGCGGCACGCTGGGCACCAGCCACGTGCTGGACGCGATGGGTCTGCCCAAGCAATTGGCCAACAGCGGCGTGCGCATCTCGCTGGGACGGGGCAACACCATGGAGGAAATGGAACTGGCCGCCGCGGCCATCGCGCAGGAGGCTCAGCGGCTGCGCGACATGAGCCCCTTATACGACAATTACCACAGCGGCCGCATGGCCGAAGAGGACCGACGCCGGTACGACGTTTGGGCGTCAAAATAAAAAACGGGGAGGAACTGTGCGAATCTCGACCAAAGGACGGTACGGCTTGCGGGCCCTGGTGGATCTGGCCGCTCACTATCAGGAACGGCCGGTGTTGCTTAGCGAAATCGCCGATCGCCAAACCTTGAGCAAACGCTACCTGGAGCGTCTGTTCACGCAATTGCGCGACAACGGTATCCTGCGCAGCGTACGCGGGGCGTCGGGCGGTTACATGCTCAACCGCAAGCCCAGCGAGATCACGGTGACCGAAATTCTCGAAGCGCTGGAGGGCTCGTTATCGCCCGTCGAGTGCATTGTGGATTCGCAATTGTGCCGGCGCACCGAACGGTGCGTCACCCACGATTTGTGGAACGAACTCAGCGCGACCATCCGCGAAAAACTCGACAGCGTTTCACTCGAGCAACTCAAAGACAAACAGTTGGCCGATGAACGCGAAAACGCCAACATGTATTACATTTGACGCCTCCGGCGGCGATGAGAGGACGACATGTACAGCGACAAGGTCATGGATCATTTCACCAATCCGCGCAACGTGGGCGTGATCGAGAACGCCGACGGCATCGGCGAGGAAGGCAATCCGATTTGCGGCGACATGATGACCTTCTACATCAAGGTCGAGGACGGCCGGCTGACGGAAGTGAAATACAAAACCTTCGGCTGCGGCGCGGCGATCGCCGTGTCCAGCATGATCAGCGAAATGGCGCTGGGTAAAACGCTGAGCGAAGCCATGGCCATTTCCAACAAGAGCGTGGCCGAGGAACTCGACGGTCTGCCGCCACGCAAATTGCACTGCTCGAATTTGGGCGCCGACGCGCTGCACCTGGCGATTCAGGATTACCTGTCGCGCCATCCGCAGGAAGCGGCGTCCTTGAAGATGCCCGAGCGTTCGCGTGAGGACGTGTATGAAGAACGGTTCGGCCGTTTCGGGCACGGTCCGGCGCCGACGGAGAAAACCGATTAATCTTCGCCGCGCGCTTTCTTGAGCAGATTGGTCGTCGACTGACCCCGCACCAAATCCACCCGCAACACGCGTCCGCCGCGCGCCTGCACGGTGTCGCTGCCCACGATTTCATCGGGGCCCCAATCGCCGCCTTTGACCAGCACGTCGGGCTGGATTTGCACGATGATCTCCTGCGGCGTCGGTTCGTCGAACACGGTGACGTAATCGACCGCCGCGAAGGCGGCCAGCGTTTCGGCGCGTTCGGCTTCGGGATGAATCGGCCGGTCGTCGCCTTTGTTCAACCGGCGCACCGAGGCGTCGGCGTTGATCGCCACGATCAGCACGTCGCCTTCCGCCTTGGCCTGTTGCAACAAACGAACGTGACCGACGTGCAAAATGTCGAAACAGCCGTTGGTGAACACGAGCGTGCGTCCCGCCGCGCGTTCGCGCTCCAGGCGCGGCAGCAGATCGGCGAGAGCGAACACCTTGTCGTAAGTCAGTTTCATGGCAGATAGATGATGAAGTCGATGCGGTCGTTTTTCATGCGGCCCGCATAGGTTTCGTTGTCGGCGACCGGCCGCGTCGCGCCGAAGCCCATCGGCGTCAGGCGTTCGGTGGCGATGCCGTAGCTGACCAACAGGTCGCGCACCAGCTCGGCGCGCTGCTTGGTCAGCGTCAGGTTGGCCTCTTCGTTACTGTGCGCGTAGGTGTGGCCCTCGATGCGCACGTGCAAATCGGGGTTGCGTTTGAGCGCGTTGGCGAAGGCCTGTAGATTGGCGATCGACGCGGGCGTCATGTACAGCGAGTCGCCGAGGAATTCCACGTCCGGCAGCAGGATGAACTTGCGGCGCGTGGGAATCCGGTCGGGGCACCCGTCGTCGTCGAGGAAGCCGTTGATCGTTTCCGGATGATTGGGGCAAACGTCTTCCGAATCGGCGATGCCGTCGCTGTCGTTGTCCGGATCGGGGCAGCCGTCCAGATCCTGGTAACCGTCGACGTCCTCGGGCTCGTTCGGACATTGATCGAGCTCGTCGTTGATGCCGTCGAAATCGTTGTCCGGATCGGGGCAGCCGTCGTTGTCCTCGAAGCCGTCCATGTCCTCGGGATCGAGCGGGCATTCGTCTTCCGCATCCAGGTAGTTGTCGCCGTCGTTGTCGTCTTCGGGAACGCCGTCCTCGTCCTGGTAATTGTCGAAGTCCTCGGCGCGGTAGGGATCCTTGTCCTCGATGTCGATGATGCCGTCGCCGTCCAGATCGGTGCGGCAATCCTCGCAGGCGGCGAGGGCGATTTCCAATTCTTTGTTGGCGCGTGAGAGGTACACGTCGGCGTCCATGCGGTTGCCCGCCTTGGCCGAATTTTCCGCGAAGTCCAGGTAAGCCTCGGCGGCGGCGAAATGCTCGGGGGAACAAAAACGCGCGCCGTGTTCCTGCGCGATGTGCAGTTTTTCCTGCGCCGGTTTCAGTTGATTGGCGATGTTCGGTCCACAGCCGATCGTCGCCGCGAGCAATATCCCGGCAAGCGCGATGGCGAGGATGGCGACGGCTTGTCTCACGGAGCCTTCCGGAATTTGATCGCGTTGTTGTACGCGAGGTTCGCCTGATCGTAGGCGCGGTTCAGGTACAGCCGCGCCGCTTTGCGATGTCCATTTTCCTGCTCGACCAGCGCCCGTTCGTAATACAGTTGCGCGCTGCGGAACTCATAAGGGCTTTTCAATTCCGCGCCGGACACCTTGGCCGCCTGCAACGCCTCGCGCACCTGCACGTCGGTGATGTCCGGCACGGTCGGCACCGAGGCGCAACCGCTCCAGACCGCCAGGCACAGCAGCGTAAGGACAAACAAAAACAAACGGCGAACCATCGATTCAACCTCGGCGGATTTATCTGAAAACTATACGCTATGGCAGCGGTCGGCTGTCAAGCGATTCTCCTGTTACGGCAATTCGACGGCAAAACCGCCCGGCGCGGCGATAAAGCGCCATTGTCTGTCGGTCAGACGCATGAGAAATCGGCGGTCGTGGCTCACCAACAACAGTCCGCACTCGCATTCGGCCAGCGCCTCCTCCAGACACTCGATGGACAGCAGATCCAGATGATTGGTCGGTTCGTCCAGCACCAGCAACCAGGGCGAAAGCGACAGGCCCAGCGCAATGAGCGCCTTGCGGATTTCGCCGGGGCTGGGCAGCGCCGTGGCGAGAATGCGCTCGGGATCCGAACCCAGGCGGCGGATCGCGGTCATCACCGTGCCCAGATCGTCGCGGCCGAGGGTGCGTAGACGTTCCATGATTTCGTGCGAAGCGGCGATGTCGATTTCCTGCGGCAGATAAACGAGCTTGTCGTCCGGCAGCGACAACGAGGCGATCAAATGGACGATCAGCGTGCTTTTTCCCGCGCCGTTGGGGCCGGTCCAGGCGACGCGTTCGCCCGGCTGCATCGATAGGGCGGGAAAGCGCAGCGTCTTGTTTGCGCCGAGCGCCAGCGTGCCGGGCGGCAGGGTGAACAGCGTGTCGCGGCGGCATTGCTCGCCGGCCAGCGTGATGCCGTGGCGGAAGACTTTTTTTACGGACAATTGTTCGCGTTGCTGTTCGATGCGTTGCGTGCGCGCTTGCATCTGGCGCAGCAATTTGCCGCCCACCGCATCCTTGCCGGTCAGGCGCGCCGCGTCGATCTTCCCCTTGGCGTCGCGGTCCTTGGCGCTGATGCCCCGCTTGGACACACGCCGTTTCGCGCCGTCGGCCACCGCGCGCCGTCGCGTCGTCTCGCGCTTCAGGCGGCGCATCTCGCGTTTGATCTTGTCGTCCTGCCGACGAGCCCGCGCCCGCTCGGTTTCGCGTAACGCCGCGCCGCTTGAGTAATCGCCGGGGATCAGCGTGACCTCGGGCGGGTCGATGAACAGACATTGCGTGCACAGTCGATCGAGCAAATGCCGGTCGTGACTGACCAGCAGCGCGACGCCGCGATAGTCGCGCAGCGCGGCAATCAGCAGATCGCCGGTTTGCGCATCGATGTGGTTGGTCGGCTCGTCCAAGCCGACCGCCGGCGGATCGAGCCACAGGAAGGCGCCGATTTGCGCGCGTTTGCGTTCGCCGTGGCTAAGGCTGGTCCAGCGGTCCGGCCAATCGTTTTGAATGCCCAACCGCCCGCACAGCATGCGCGCGCGACCGTCGTCGGCCGCGAGCATCTCACGGAAAAACGGCGGCACGTCGTCGGTTCGTTGCGGGCAATACAGTGCGTCCGCCGGCGCTTCCACCGTGCCGCGATCGGGCGCCAGCAGGCCGGTCGCCAGTTGCAGCAAGGTCGTTTTTCCCGCGCCGTTGGCCCCGACGATGCCGGTCCAGCCCGGCGTCAGATGCAGCGTCAGTTCGGTAAATAGCGGCTCGGCCATCGCGCCATAGCCGAAGGATACCTGTTGAAAGCGAATATCGGTAAAACTTCCCATTGTCTCGTCACCTCGCGGAGGATTGTCGTGTTGTACAGGTACGGCTGATTGTCGGGAAGTTCGTGGGCGGCGCTTGCCGCGGGGCATACATGATTTTCGACGGACGATCGCACTCACTGAATTTCCCGGCAACGCGGTGACTAGCGAGCGTCGATCATCATCTTTCCCTCCGGCGGTTTACGGCGGATATTATGACCGTCCGGCGCGGCGGCGTCAACGAGTGCGCGCGGCCGGCCGTCAGACCATCGCTTTCACCTTGTTCATCACGTCGTCGTAATCCGGTTCGCTGCTGATTTCGGGCACGAGCTGGATGTACTGAATCACGCCCTGCTGATCGATGATGAACACCGCGCGGGCCAGCAGGCGCAGGTCCTTGATCAGCACGCCGAACTTTTGGCCGAAGTCCAGATCACGGTGATCCGACAGCGTGACGACCTGCTCGACCTCGGCGTGCCCGCACCAGCGCGCCTGGGCGAAGGGCAGGTCGACGCTCACGGTGAGGATCGCGATGTTGTCGCTGAAGTGCGCGGCCAGCTCGTTGAAGCGGCGCGTTTCCATGTCGCACACCGGGGTGTCCAGCGAGGGCACGAAACTGAGAATGACGATCTTGCCGTGATAGGCCGCCAGCTCGACCGGGCGCAGATCGTTGGCCAGCGCGGTCGCGTTCGGCGCGGCGTCGCCGACGCTCAACGTCGGTCCCAACAACGTGACGGGATTTCCGTGCAAGGTGACCAGTCCGTTTTTTTCTTCCATGGGATGCTCCTTGGTCAACCACAGGTTGTTTTCACGATTTGGTTTTCAAAATTATTCTTTGATGGAAACAATGTAGGCACGCCTGACGCGGCGTCAACCGACGGCGGGAAATATTGCCCCGGCGCGCTTGACGATCGCCGGCCCATCCGGCACCTTGTGGACAAGTCGGGGAGGAATCACGATGCACATCGTCGGGTTGGCGGCCAGTCCGCGCCTGAATTCGAATTCCGAATTGTTGTTGGACGCCCTGTTGGCCGGCGCGCAAGCCGGCGGGGCCGAGGTGGAGAAAATCCGCCTGGCCGAAGCCGACATTCACGCCTGCGTCGGTTGCGAGTTGTGTTCGCTGGAGGGCGTCTGCCAATTCGACGATCGGGCCAACGAAATCTTCACCCAACTGCTTGCCGCCGATGTCGTCGTGCTGGCCACGCCGGTTTATTTTTATTCGGTGACCACGCAGGCGAAACTGCTTATCGACCGCGCGCAGGCTTTGTGGGCGCGCCACAAGTTGCAGTCGCCCGCCGACGATCCGCCGCGCGGACGTGCGGTGCTGCTGGCGGTCGGGGCCAGCAACGGCGATCGATTATTTGATGGAATCGTCTTGACCGTCCGCACCTTCGTGGATACCTTGCACAAGGATTTGACCGACCGACTGTTTTTTCGCAACGTCGATCAGAAGCGGGCGATTCTCGCGCAACCGGAAGCCCTGGCGCAAGCGCGGGCGCTGGGCGAGTCGCTGGCGGCAAACAAGGAGCAACGATGAGCGAATTGAAAATCGGCAACAAGGCGCCGGATTTTTCCTTGCCCGACGCGGACGGCAACACCGTCAAACTGTCGGACTTTCGCGGCAGGAAAGTGATTCTGTATTTTTATCCGAAAGACAACACCTCCGGCTGCACGCGCGAGGCCTGCGACTTTCGCGACGCCACGCCGCAATTCGACGCGGCCGACGCGGTGATCATCGGCGTCAGCCCCGACAGCGAGGCGAGCCACCGCAAGTTCCGCGACAAGCACGACCTGCCGTTCGTCTTGCTGGCCGACACCGATAAAAAAGTGGCCGATCTCTACGGCGTCTACCAGGAAAAAATCATGTGCGGGAAAAAGTCGATGGGCATCGTGCGCAGCACCTTCGTCATCGACGAGAACGGCAAGCTGGCCGAGGAAATGCGCAAGGTGAAGGTGGACGGCCACGTCGCGGCGGTGTTCGAACTGATCAAACCCTGAGCGTCAATCCTCGGCTTCCGGCGCGATCTCCAGCACGTCAATGAGCGTCGCGGGCGCGTTGTAAAAAGGCGCGCCTTCCCCCTGGAAAAAGCCGTGCGTGAAAATCATGTGGATCGTCAGTTCCGAATAGCGCACCGACTGACCGGTGCGCAGGTTTTCCACCGTGTACACCGTTTTCTGATAAACGCCCGGGTGCGGCCAGGGGCAGGGGATCTTGCCGCGGTTTTCGTCGACGACCACCGACCATTTGCCGTCCACCTCAACCGGCGCGCCGAAACCGCCGGCGCCGGCATGGCCGATGCGGCGCATTTCGCGGGCGATTTGCTCGTAGCCGACGCCCAGGCGCAGGCAGGCGGCGTGTTGCTCGTCGAGGATCGCGGCCAGGTCGCGTTCGTCGCGCCCGAAAAAACCGTCGCGCGAGATGTCGCCGGCCTTCATCTTCTCGGCCGCTTTGAGCAGTTGTGGCGTCATCTTCATCGGCGCTACTCTCCTTAGGAGAATTTATCGTAAAAGATCTCCGCTTGCGGCATGCCGTTTTTGGTCAGCACGGCGATGCACGCGTCGATCATCCCCGGCGAGCCGCACAGGTACGCCTGCGAACCGGCGATGTTCTCGCCCAGGCGGCCGACGACGTCGGTGATCAAACCGGTTTCGCCCTGCCAGCGATCTTCCTCGGCCGGCTTGGACAGTGCGGGGACGAATTTGAAATTCGGCAGTTCCTTCTCAAGCTCGGCCATCAGCTCACGGTGGTACAGGTCGCGCTGCGAAACCGCGCCGAAAAAGAACGTCACCTGGCGCGTGCTGTGTTGCCTGGCCAGATCCCGCAGCATGCCCTTGAACGGCGCGAGGCCGCTGCCGCCGGCGATCATGATGGCCGGCTTGTCGCTGTCGCGCAGGAAGAACTCGCCGTGCGGACCGTTGACGGTCACCTCGTCGCCTTCTTTGAGGAACTGATGCACCCAGGTCGTGCAAATGCCCTCGGGCACGAGGCGGATGATGAACTCGACTTCGTCTTTTTCGAACGAGGGCGACGACAGCGAATAGGCGCGGTACACCGATTCCTCGACGTCGCCGTATTCGGGCACGGTCAGTTGCATGTACTGGCCGGTCTGAAATTCGATCGCCGCCGGCTCGAGCAATTTGATGCGCACTTCCTTGATGTCGTGAGTCAGCGTGGTGATGCGCGCGACGCGGCCACGATATTCTTTAATGAGGAACAGCTCGGGCGGGATGTGGATTTTCAAGTCTTCGCGAATCTTTACCTGGCACGACAGGCGCATGTCGTTTTTCTGTTCCTGCGGCGTGAGCCAGGAGGTTTCGGTGGGTAGCACCGGCCCGCCGCCCTCGGCGATCTTCACCTTGCAGTAGCCGCACGAGCCGCGCCCGCCGCAGGCGCTGGGGATGAAAATGCCCTCGGCGACCAGCGAGCCCAGCAGGCTGCCGCCGCCCTCGACGGTCAGCGTGCGCGTGCCGTCGTTGATGTCGATCTTGCATTCGCCGTAGTTGGCGATGTAGCGGTCGGCCAGTTCCAGCACGACGGCCAGGATGGCGCCGATGCCGCCGATCACCCCCATGCTGACGAGAACTTCGATCATCTCATTGCACCTGAATCATGCCGGAAAAGCCCATGAACGCCAGGCTCATGATGCCGGCGATGATCAACGCGATGCCCGCGCCGGCCAGCGGAGCGGGCACGTTCGAGCGCGCGATGCGCTGGCGGATGCCCGCCATGGCCACGATGGCCAGGGCCCACCCGACGCCCGCGCCGAAGCCGTACGCCACGCTTTGCAGAAAATCGTAGCCGCGAATGATCATGAACAAACTCGCGCCCATGATGGCGCAGTTGACCGTGATCAGCGGCAGGAAAATGCCGAGGTTGATGTACAGCACCGGGCTGATTTTCTCGATGAGAATTTCCACCAGTTGGACGAACGCGGCGATGACCACAATGAAAATGATGTACCAGAAATGCTCGAGCCCGGCCGGCATCAGTACGTAAAAATACACCAGCCAGTTCAGCGCCGTGGTCGCGGTCATGACGAAGATCACCGCGAAGCCCAGGCCGTAGCTGGCTTTGACCTCGCGGCTGACGGCGAGGAACGAGCACATGCCCAGGTAATTGGACAGCAGGATATTGTTGGTGAAGATCGCCGCGAACAGAATCACGAAGGGGTTGATCTCGACCATCAGTGCTTATCCTCCCCGGTGCGTTCGGTCCAGCCGCGAATGACCCAGATCAGAATCGCCAGCATGAAAAACGCGCCCGGCGCCATGACCATGATGATCCACTTGGTGAACGATTCGGGCAGCAGCGTGATTTGCAGCGCCGTGTCTTTGAACAATGTGCCGAAGCCGAGTATCTCGCGCGGGATGGCGATGGCCAGCAGGATCAGCGAATAGCCCAGACCGCTGGCCAGCCCGTCGATCAACGAGGGGAAGACCTTGTTGGACGAGGCGAATGCTTCGGCGCGGCCCATGATGATGCAGTTGGTGATGATCAGCCCGACGTACGCGCCCAGGGCCTTGCTGATGTCGGGCACGTAGGCCTTGAGCATCAAATCGAAGAGAATGACCCACGCGGCGATGATCAGCACCTGCACCATCATGCGGATGCGGCGCGGCGTCACGTTGCGCAATAGGCTGACGGTCACGCCGCTCATCACGGTCGTGAAGACCAGGCCGATGTCCATGATGACCGTGTTGATCACCAGGTTGGTCACCGCCAGCGTCGAGCAGATGCCCAGGATCTGCCGAAAGACCGGGTTGTCGACCCAGAAGGCGTTCCAGAAGATTTTTTTCGTTTTACTCCTGGCCATCTGGAGCCTCGGCGGTTGACGGTTGCGGCGCGGTCAATCCCTGTTGCCGCAGGTAGTCGAGCAGCAGCGGCAGATATCTGTGCCACTGCGCGAAATTGTCGTTGAGGAATTTGCCCATGCCCACCACGGTCGTTTGCGTCGCGCCGGTAATCTGGTCGACCGCGTGCGGATCGTCGCCCATCGTGCCCTCGGGCACCACGCGAAAACGCGCCACGGCGGGGTCGGCCGCCTGTTTGCCCTTGAACTTGGCGCGGTATTGATCTTCCTCGATGCGCGCGCCCAGGCCGGGCGTTTCGCCGTGGCGGGTCCAGACGATGTTGCGGATCGTCAGGCCGTCGGGCGCCACGGCCATCAGACCGAAGATCGGCCCCCAGAAGCCTTTGCCGCCGATGGGAAAAGCGAAGGCGCGCGGCCGGCCGGCATCGTCCAGCGCGAGCCACAGCCGATAAAGCACGGTCGCGGTTTTGTCCGGCTCGGCGTCCACGAGCTTGGGACCGCCGTTATCCACGATCCATAGCGGACGTACGCTTTTGGTCAATGCATCGGCCAACTGCGCGCCGGTGGTTTGCGGCGTGATCTCCATCAGCTCGAAAACGCGCACCAGGTTTTTACTGGCGGCGGTGCGTTCGTTGTCGGCGACTTGCTCGGCGGTGACGACCTTGACCAGCGACAACAACCCGGCGAACAGCGCACTAAGCGCGAACATGTACAGCACCGAGTAGGCTCGCGACTTGGTGAAGCTCACGTCGTCGCCCCCTTCCGCAACGCTGCAGCCGCGCGCTTGGCTTTTTTGCGCTCGCGCACCGTGTAGTCGATGATCGGCGCGAAGGTGTTGCCCAACAGCACCGCGAACATGAATCCTTCGGGGAAGTTGCCGAAGCTGCGGATGACCACCGTCGCCACGCCGATGACCGCCCCGTAGATCCATCGCCCGGTGTCGGTCGAGGCGCTGCTGACCGGGTCGGTCGCCATGTAGAACACGCCCAGGCCGAAACCGCCGGTGAGAATCATATACAGCGGATCGACCGCGTGGTGGTCGGTCAGGCCGAAGTTGTCGGTGAGGTAGAGGATCGTCTGCAACGCGATCGCCGTGCCCGCCGTCGCCACGACGATCCGCCAGTTGGCGTACTTCTTATAAAGGATGTAGGCGCCGCCCAGGGCGATCAGCAGGAAGCTCGTTTCACCGATGCTGCCGCCGGTGAAGCCGAAAAACGCCTGCCAATAGGGCACGGAAGCACCTTGCGCCCCGGCGGTCAGCGGCGTGGCGCCGGTCAGGGCGTCGACCAGGTAGTTGTCCAGACCGCGCGGCCACAGGTCGGCGGCCTGACTCCAGCGAGCGGTCATCGCTACGGGAAAGCTGATGTACACGAACGCGCGGCCGGTCATCGCGGGGTTGAACGGATTTTGTCCGAAGCCGCCGAAGACCATCTTGCCGAAGGTCACCGCGAACACGACGCCGACCGCGACGATCCACAGGGGGATTGTGGGCGGCATGATCAGCGCGAAGAGCATCGAGGTGACGAAAACGGCGGCGGTGACCGGTTTTTTCTGGCGATAGACAAAGGCGAACTCGGTGGCGAAGCCGAAAATTTGCGCGACCAGAATCACCAGGAGGGCGCGCCAGCCGAAGTTGTAAACGCCGAACAACGCGGGCGGCAGCAGGGCGAGGGCGACATCGACATTGGGTTTCTGGTACTTGACCCAAGGTTGCTTTTTTGCCGCGCCGGTTGAAGGTTTTTCCGTCACTCGCTCACCTTTTACGCATCCGGGCATCCAGGCCGAAAGAGGAATGGAAAACGCCTTCCGTCTCGATCATTGAAAGACGTCAGGCTACACGAATCCGTACTTTTTCATCCTGCATCGATGCAAAACAGATTTTTATCGAAGCGTTGACTAATCTTATTACTTTTATGGCATTTGTCCAGAAAGACGCACGAATTTTTCCGCTAATTGGTGACGTTTCTTATCACGGCCAACAATTCTTCCACCTTATAAGGCTTGGTCGCCACGGCGTTGAAACCGTATTGGTGCGGTTCGGCCATGATCGGATCGGTGGAATAGCCGCTGGAGACGATCGCCTTCACGCTCGGATCCAGCTCGCGCAGTTTGGCGATGGCTTCCTTGCCGCCCATGCCGTAGGGAATGGTCAGATCCATGATGACCGCCGCGAACGGCCGGTCGTTTTGGCGAGCCTGTTCGTAGGCCTCGATCGCCTCTTCGCCGTTTTTGGTGCAGGTGACTTCATAGCCGAAATGGGACAGCAGTTCTCTGGTCACTTTGAGGATCAGTTCCTCGTCGTCCATCAGCAGAATTCGTTTGTTTTCTTTCGTTGCCGCTTCTTTTTCGCTTCCCAATGACTGTATCTCCAATTGCTGTTTGATCGCCGGGAAATATAAATGAAACGTCGTGCCTTTGTCGAGTACCGAATCGACAAGAATATAACCATCGTGTTTTTTAACGATAGAGTGCGTGATCGCCAAACCCAGGCCGCTGCCTTTTTGCTTGGTGGTGAAGTAGGGATCGAAAATGCGATTCTTGTGATCTTCGGGAATGCCGGGTCCCTGATCGGAGATCGAAAGGCAGATGTAATCGCCCAGGGGCAACGGCAGATGATCGTCCGAGGTGATGTGGCGATTCTCACCGCGTATGACGATCGAACCACCCTGGGGCATCGCCTGATCGGCATTGGCAAGCAGGCTTTTAAGTACTTGGATGATCTGCCCCTTGTCGAATTCCATCAGCCATAAATCTTCGGGAATTTGGATGTCGCACTGCGTTCTGGCATCGAGCATCGAGTGGCGCACCGCATCGACCACCACCTGCTTGATCGCTCCCGGCTTTTTTATGGGCATGCCGCCCAGGGAGAAGGTCAGCAGTTGTTGCGTCAGGTCCTTGGCCCGCAAGGCGGCTTCCTCGGCCTCGGTCAGACTGAGTTCGGCGCCATCGTTTCCCTCCGCCAGCAGCTTGGCCAGCGTGACGTTGCCCAGGATCGAGGTGAGAATATTGTTAAAATCGTGCGCGATCCCCCCGGCGAGGATGCCGATGGATTCCAACTTTTGGGCGCGCAGCAATTCCTCTTCGATTTGCACGTGTTCGGTGATGTCGCGAAACACCAGTACGATGCCGATGATCTCGCCGTCGGCGTCGCGGATCGGAGCGGCCGAATCGGAAATCATCCGCTCCAGACCATGTTGCGTTACCAGAATCGTATGATCGCTCATTTCGAAGGTTTTTCCGGTCCGGATGACCCGTTCAACCGGATTTTCCAAGTGCCGGCGTGTTTCCTGCTGCAGCAGATGAAGAACATCCGCCAGGGGACGCCCGAGGGCTTGGTGTTCCTCGACACCGATCAAATCGCAGGCGACCTGATTGATCAGCGTGATGTGGCTGTGAATATCGGTGGTGATCACGCCGTCGCCGATGGAACTCAGGGTCGTGGCCAGCAATTCCTTTTCCGCGGCCAGGCGCTCCTCAGTGCGGGAATATTCGGTGATGTCGGCGATGAAACCTTCCAACGCCACGAGGTTTTCTTGCTCGTTAAACACGCCGCGCCCTTGTTCCCACACCCGTTTCCATTGATTGTCTTTGGTGTGAATGCGATAGATCATTTGAAACGCGGTGTGCAGCCGAACGCCTTCCTGTACGATATTCCCAATCAAAACCTTGTCTTGCGGATGGATCAAATCTCCGTAAGCCACGCTGTTGTTGTCGGTCAATTCTTCGGGAGTGTACCCGGTTAATGCCAGACTTCCCTCACTGGTGAATTCCATGGTGTAGTTTTCGTCGTTTTTACAACGATAAGCCATGCCGGGCAGGTTGCTGAGCAACGTGGAAAGTCGCCGTTGGCTTTCTTGGAGCTTTTCCAGGGTCGAGCGACGCTCGGAGATGTCGCGACCGTGACCGAAAAAGTAGTCCACCTCGCCGGCTTCGTTCTCGTGAAAATAGCCGTGCCATTCGATTAACAGGGCTTTTCCCGATTTGGAGTAAAGCAATGTTTCGTATTTGATGGTCTCTTTGGTCCGGATAATGTCGGCCATGATGCTTTGGGCTTTGAAGGCCAGATCGGAGGAGATCAAGTTTTGATAATGCCGCCCGACAACCTCTTCTTCGGCGTACTCGATCGCATGTAAAAGAGAAGTATTGACCCGGGCGATCGTCCCATCAATGTTGAGCGCAACAAAGAAGGTCGGCGAATTTTCCACCGCCGTGCGATAAAAATTACATTGTGTACGCAGATGATTTAATTCCTCACCGGATTTCACAACTTTCTCATTCCTTGAGTTGTATGTTTTCTTCAATATTAAATCTATATAGTTGACCGATTCCACCTGATGCAGACAACCCTGTAATCGGAATTCCAATTCGATATCTTTAATCGAGTTTTTTTACAATATACTTTTTTTAATTTTTGTGTTGGATAACTATTCAAACTTGAAGACTGGCAGGAATGATCATAGCCGGAAAGGCAGGCAAGGCTTGCCCGTCCGGAAACGTTATGGGGTGATCATTTTTGCCGTCCCGCAAAAGGGTCGATCTTTCTAACCTGTTGAAAAATAAGAGCAAAGTGAATGGTTGAGTTCTTGGCACCCTCTTTGCTCCTCCGGACTGCGAACCAAAGTGTGCGTGGTGTGGAGGTGTTCATGCACAATGCAATGTGGTCGGCGGTCGCCGGCAGCGTTTTTCAAATGCGACGCCTGGACGTCATCGCCAACAATCTGGCCAACGTGAATACCACCGGTTTTCGCGGGGATCGCATCATGTTCGATTCCTACCTGGCCCAGATCGACGATGAGCGCTTTGCCTCGAATCGCAAAAATGTGGGCAACATCTCGGATTACATGTACACGGCCACCAACTTCCAGCAGGGCGAGTTGCACCAGACTAACAATCCGCTCGATGTCGCGCTGGCGACCGAGGGCTATTTCGTCGTGCAGACCGACAAGGGAACGATGTACACGCGCGCCGGCAATTTCCAGTTCGACCTGGAAGGACAATTGATGACCGGCAACGGCTTTCCCGTGCAGGGCGAGGGCGGCGCGATTCAGGTCCGCGACGGTCTGCCCTTTGAAATCGACGAGCAAGGCAGCGTGTACCAGGAGGGCGAGGAGGTCGGCCGCCTGCAGGTCGTGCAAATTCAGAATCCGGAAACCATGGAGAAGGTCGGCGGCAAAATGTTCAAGGCCACGCGCGCCACGCGCATCGCGGCCAGCGACGATCACCGGGTCGTCCAGGGCGCGCTCGAGGGCAGCAACGTCAACATTGTGCGGGAAATGGGACAGATGGTCACGGCCGGTCGCGCGTTCGAAAGCTACCAGCAGATCATCTCGATGATGGATAACGTCAACCAACAAGCCAACAATCGTCTTTGGCAAGTAAGCTGATAAAGGAGGGGGCAAGCCATGATGCGTGCACTGTGGACGGCCTCGACTGGGATGGGGGCGCAACAGCTCAAGATCGATGTCATTTCCAACAACCTGGCCAACGTGAACACCATCGGCTTCAAGCGTTCGCGGGCCGACTTCCAGGATTTGCTGTACCAGACCATGCGGGCGCCGGGTACGCCCAACGCGACGGGTCAACCGTCGCCGGGCGGCATCCAGCTCGGTCTGGGCGTACGCACCAGCCAGATCCAGGCGATCTTCCAGGCGGGTGATTTGCAGCAGACGCAGAACGAACTGGACGTGGCCATCGAGGGCGACGGCTTCTTCCAGGTACAGTTGCCCAACGGCGAACTGGCCTACACGCGCGCCGGCAACTTCCGCCGCAACGCCGACGGGGCCATCGTCACGCCGGACGGCTATCTGGTGCAGCCGGAAGTGAGCATTCCTTCCGATGCGACCAGCATCACCATCGGGCAGGACGGCACGGTGAGCGTCATCCGGCCGGGTCAGACCGAGGAAGAGGAAATCGGCACCGTGCAGTTGGCGCGCTTCACCAACCCTTCGGGCTTGCGCTCGATGGGCCGCAACCTGCTGTATCCGACCTCCTCGTCGGGCGACGCCACGCTGGGCACCGCCGGTGACGAAGGATTCGGCACGCTGGCGCAGGGCTTCATCGAAATGAGCAACGTCAACCTGGTCGAAGAGATGGTCAACATGATCGTCGGCCAGCGGGCGTATGAAATCAGTTCGAAGGTCATCACCACCGCCGACGCGATGCTGCAGGCGGCCGGAGCGGTGGCCAGGTAACATGAGATGAAAACGACGCGCATTCTATTGATCAACCTCATCCTGTGGCTGGCCCTGTCGCCGGTCGCCTGGGCCGGGTGGTACGTGCCGGCCGAGGTAACCGTGACGGGCGAGCGCATTGTGCTGGGAGATCTGGTGCGCGCCGACGACGGCGGGGCTGCCGTGCCGGCCTGGGCGGAAACGTTCGTCAGCCAGGCGCCGGACCCCGGCCGGTCACGGACGCTGACGGCCGCCTATGTGAACCATCGGTTGCAGACGGCGGGTTTGAGCGAAGTGCGCGTGCCGGCGCAGGTCGTCGTGCGGCGACCGGGGCAACAGATCGATCCGGCGATCGGCGAACAGGCGATTGAAGCGCACATCCGCGCCAACGCACCCTGGGCTGAGAGCGAGTACACGATCGAAGTCGTGCGCCGTCACCCGGCGTTGAACGTCGAGCCCGGGCCGGTCAGCGCGCATTTGATCCACCTGGCCGATCGTTCGCTGGCGGGGCGGCGCACCTACCAGATCGAGTATCGCATCCAGGGGCGCAAGGTGGCGCGGGGCTCGTTCAGCGTCGAGGTGCACGTGATGCAAACCGTGTACGTCGCCGCGCACAAGATCGTCCGGGGCGTGGTGCTGGCTGAGATCGACTTACGTGAAAAGCAGGTCGATCTGGCGACGGTCAAAACGCGGGCGATCGTCGAACGCGGGCAACTGATCGGCGCGCAGGCGTCGCGGGCGATTCGCGAGGGCGAGATTCTCACCGAGGCCAACATCAGCCCGACGCCCCTGGTGCGGCGCGGCGACGTGGTCACGCTGATCGTCGAGCGTGGCGGCCTGGTGGTGTCCACCTACGCGTTGGCGCGCGAAGACGGCATCGTGGGCGAAGTGATCAAGGTCGACAATCTGCAAAGCAAAAAACAGATTCATGCGCGGGTCGTCAACGCGACGACCGTGCAGGTCATCTTTTAAGAAGGGGGACGAAGATGTCACACCCCAAGTGGTTTTTGTTGACGATCGTGGCGCTGGCGGCGTTGCTGGCCGGTTGCGTGACGGCCAAACCGGCGGCGACGCAGCCGGTGCAGGGCTATCAGGCGCTGGATTTCGCCCAGCCCTATCAGCCGCAGGATCAACCGGCGGTCGAAGGGCAGGCCAGCCTGTGGCCCGGCAGCATGGGTCGCAACCTGGTGGCTGACCATCGCGCCGGCCGGATCAACGACATCATCACCGTCAGCATCGTGGAAGACGCCTCGGCCACCGGCAAGGCGAACACCAAGACCAGCCGTGACAGCACCATCGGCATGGGCGTAAGCGGCATGTTCGGCATGGAGCAGTCGCTGGCGCGGTCGAATCCGAACATGAACCTGGACACCCTGGTCGGCGCGAAAACCGCCAACAGCTTTACCGGCGACGGCGAGACCACGCGCAGCACCAAGGTCGTGGCGACCATCAGTTGCACGATCGTGGAGACCTTTGCCAACGGCAACATGCGCGTCAACGGCAAACGGATGATCAAGGTCAACGGCGAGGACCAGGTCATCACGCTGACCGGCATCGTGCGGCCCGAGGACATCGACAACGAAAACACGATCGAGAGCACGCGGATCGTCGATGCGCGCATCACCTACGACGGCATCGGCGTGATCGCCGACAAGCAGAAAGCCGGCTGGTTCACGCGGGTGCTCGACAACGTGTGGCCCTTCTGACGAGGGAGGCGGAAAATGCGGACCCGGCAAATTTGGATCATCGCGGCGGCTCTCCTGGTGGCAATCTTTGCCGCCCCGGTCCATGCCGCCAAGATCAAGGACATCGCCACGTTCGGCGGCGTGCGCCCCAACCAACTGGTCGGCTACGGCCTGGTCGTGGGTCTGAACAAGACCGGCGACGGCAACTCGATGCGCTCGACGACCGTGAGCATCATGAACATGCTGACGGCCATGGGCGTGAAGGTCGACCAGCGCGACATCAAAAGCGGCAACGTCGCCGCGGTGATGGTCACGGCCAGTCTGCCCGCTTTCTCCCGCCAGGGGATGAAGCTCGACGTGGCCTGCTCCTCGATCGGCGACGCGAAAAGCCTGCAGGGCGGCATGCTGATCATGACCCCGCTCAAGGGTCCCGACGGCCAGGTATACGCCGTGGCGCAGGGTCCGGTGTCGATCGGCGGATTTTCGGCCGGCGACCAGGACGAGGGCGTAACCAAGAACCATCCGACCGTCGGGCAGATTCCCTCCGGCGCGTTGGTTGAGCGTGAAATTCCTTTCCGTATCAAAGACTTATCGACCGTCACCATCGCGTTGGATCAGCAGGATTTCACCACCGCGACCCGCACCGCGCAGGCGATCAATGACGAACTGGGCGGCGAGCCGGCCACGGCGGTCGACAGCCGCACGGTGAAGGTCGAGGTCCCCGAGGCCTATAAAAACCAGGTGCCGCAACTGATGGCGCGCATCGAATCGCTGGACGTGCAGCCCTCGCGCATCGCCAAGGTCGTGGTCAACGAACGCACCGGCACGGTCGTGATGGGCGCGGATGTGCGCATCGATCCGGTCGCCATTTCGCACGGCAACCTGCGCATTCAGATCACCTCGACGCCGGTCATCAGCCAGCCCGGCGCGTTGTCGGGCGGCCAGACGGTCGTCGGGCAGCAGAAGGGCGTGGCCGCGACGGAAGAGGAAGCGCGTCTGTTCGTCATGCCCGCGCAGACCTCGATCGGCGATGTGGTCATGGCGCTCAACGCCATCGGCGTGACCCCGCGCGACTTGGTAGCGATTTTGCAAGCAATCAAAGCTGCCGGGGCTTTGCAGGCCCAACTGGAGATCATGTAGGAGACGCAAGTGAGTCTGGTAACGGCCATCGACAACGAATCCTTCCGCTCCCTGCCGACGCAGGAACGCTCGCTCGCCCTGCAGGGCGAGCTGGCGGTCGCCCAAACGGCCGAGGGGAAGGACCAGGCCCAACAGTATTGGGAGGTGGCCGAGGGATTCGAGGAGATTTTCCTGTACACCATGCTCTCGACCATGCGCAAAACGACGATGAACTCCGGACTGCTCGGCGAAGGCAACGACGCGAAAATCTATCAATCGATGTTCGACCAGGAAGTCGCCACGCAAATGTCCCAACGGCGTGACTTCGGTTTGGGCCGGCAGATCTTCGATTGGCTCACGCGCAACAAACCCGAATTGCGAAATGCGGTGGGAACGGCGGCGCAAGCCTACCGGGCCAACCAGACCGATGAAGTTAACTCGGTATTACAAAATTACCGATTTGAACCGATGAACGTAAATGAGTAGGATTCGAAAAGTGTTGATTAATTCGGTAGAAAGGAGCATGTTGGCGGTGCAAATGACGCGGTTGATCCGCGTCGGGGAAAGAAGTGGTCAACGGGCAAAAAAGGGCTAAAGAGATCGATTGTAAAAGCCGATGAAGACATCGTGATGATGATCCAAGAAGGAGGACTTTTATGAAAGTCCAAAATGACCGGCCCATTATTCAGCTAGACCCCAAAGCCGTACAGGCTCAGCGCGACTCGCTGGCCACGCCGAAAGGGGCGGTCACGGCTGCGACGCCGGTTCCCGCTGAAAAAGTATCGATCTCGAAAGAAGCCCTCAACATTCAGCAGCTTGAAAAAGAGATCCAGAACGTTCCCGATGTTCGGATGGACGTGGTGGAGCGCATCAAGGCCGAAGTGGACGCCGGAACGTATGATCGCCCGGCCGACCAAGTGGCCGAATCCCTGCTGACCAGCTCGTTGATCGAATCCCTGTACCGCTGACATCCTTTCCATCGACAGGCCTGTTCAGGGTAGGGCAGGCAGGAAAGGGTGACCGAAATGGACAAGCAATATCAAGAATTGATCTCGATCCTGCAAAAGGAGCTTGCCGTTTTTCAGGAGTTGCGTGACCTGTTAAACGCCGAGACCAAGCCGCTTATCGAATTCGATGCCCAATCCCTGGAAAAGATCACCAAAGCCAAGCAGACCCTGGAACTGCGCCTGAAGATTCTCGAACAGGCGCGCTTGGATCTATTGGTCGCGCTGATCAGGCGTTTCAACATCCAGCCCGAGAAAGCGACGCTCAAAGAACTGGCCCGCTTCGCGCCGGAACCCCAGGCCCAGATCCTGCTCAAAACGCGCGATACCTTCAAACGACTGACCGGCGAGATGCGCAAAAAGGTCGACGGCAACTCGCAACTGGCCGAATCGTCCTTGCGCCTGCTGCAGGGGCTGCGCGGGCTGATCCAGCGCACGATCGAGGAGCCCACGACCTATGAAGGGGCCGGTCAGGTGAAAGCGCGCCGCGATTCGATCAAGGTCGCCGGCAGGAGGGTGTAAGATGGGCATTCTCGATATCATGCGCATTTCCGTGGCTTCGCTCAACGCGAACCAGACGGCGATGAGCGTGGTCAGCCACAATGTCGCCAACATGAACACGGTCGGCTACTCGCGCCAGGAATCGGTGATGTCGCCCGCCATTCCGCGCGAGGACAGCGGCTTGTTGCTGGGCATGGGCGTGGAACTGGATTCGATTCAGAACGTCGAGGATCGTTTCATCGCCTACAACTTGACGATGAGCTACCAGGATTTGGGATTTCTGTCGGTGAAAGCGACCGGCTTGAATCAGGTGCAGGAAGTTTTCAACGAGTCGAACGACGCCGAAGGCCTGTCGGCGGTGATGAACGATTTCTGGAACGCCTGGAGCGATCTGGCGAGCAATCCGGAAAGCAGCTCGGCGCGTGAATCCCTGCGTGGCACGGCCAACATTTTGATCAATGAATTCAACACCGCCAACACCCGATTGAAGGATCTGGCGGACGCGGCAAATATGGAAATTTCCTATATCATCGATGACGCCAACGCCAAGCTGGATTCGATTGCCGAATTGAACGTTCTGATTCGCCAGGCGGAATTGGCCGGGACCACGGCCAGCGATTATCGCTCGGAACGCCAGCAGATGATGCAGGAACTGTCAACGCTGCTCGATTACAACTACTTCGAGGATGAAACCGGGATGGTGACGATCACCGTCAGCGGCGGCTTGCCGCTGGTCGAGTCCGAAACGGTCAACCATCTCGAGTTGCGCGCCGACGCGACCAACTACGGCTATTACAATGTCGTGGCGGTGTCCAGCGGCGGGCAGGAGTTCGATCTGACCGACAAGATGGACGGCGGCGAAATCGCCGGACATATTGCCGTTCGCGACGAATACATCGGTGAAATGAGGGACAAACTCGACGAACTGGCTTACACCATCGTCCAGGAAGTCAACAACCTGCATACGACCGGTTTCAATTTGTCGGGCGCCACCGGGGTGAATTTCTTCGCTCCGTTGGCTTCCGTGGACGGTGCGGCGGGCAGCATCCAGTTGGATGCGGCGATCGAAACCAGCGCCGACAACATTGCCGCCTCGCTGACCGGCAGCGTGGGCGACAACCAGATCGCCAATCAGATCAACGCCCTGAGCGACGAACTGACCATGAACGGCGGTTCGGCGACGTTCCAGGATTACTTCAGCTCGATGGTCAGCAAGGTCGGGTCGGAGGCGCAAAACGCCGAATTGGCCTATACGCACGCCGAGGCGGTCAATTCGCAGTTGTACAACGTGCGCGAGAGCATCAGCGGCGTGGCCATCGAAGAGGAAATGTCCAATTTGATCCGCTTCCAGCAGGCTTATCAGGCGGCGGCGCGGATGCTCAACGCGGCCAGTCAGATGATCGACGTGCTCAACTCGATCGAGTAGCGGAAAGAAACCTTAACTTTGCGGTTGGGTTTCCGATAGGGATAGTTAGGAGGTTCGGATGCGCATTACCAACAACGTCATCTTCGGCAATACCACCAGGTATATCAGCCAGAATCAGAGCGAATACCTGAAGCTGGAAGAGGCCCTGCTTACCGGCCGGCGCATCAACCGTCCCTCCGACGACCCGGTCGGCTCGGCCCGTTCGCTGAACGTGAAAAAGACGCTCTCCGCTCTCTCGCAACTCGAACGCAACCTCAGCCAGGCGGAAGGATTCATCGAGCAGACCGACCTGGCGCTGGGCAACGTCGTCGATCGTCTGCAGCGGGCGATCGAGCTGACCACCGACATCAACGGCGGCACCTCCGGCGCGGACGAATACGCCTCCGCCGCGACCGAACTTGACGGAATCATTGCCGAAGTCGTCAGAAACGCCAATATGAAGTATGAAGATCGCTACATTTTTTCCGGGTACAGTACGCAAACCCAGCCGTTTGACGATCTGGGCGTTTATTCGGGCGGGCTCAGCGGCGAGGAAATCGACATGGAAATCGCCGACGGGCAGTACCTGACGGTCAACATGACGGGGGATTATGTTTTCCAAGGCGGCACCGATGTGATTCAGACCTTGATCGACACGCGCGATGCGATCGCCTCGGGGGATCAAACGTTGATCGCCAATCAGTTGCCCTTGCTCAACGACGCCCTGAACCAGATCCTGAATCGGCAGGCGGAAAACGGTACGAAGTCCAATCGGATTGACATCGCGGTCGACGATGTGGCTGCGCTGGAAGAGGCGGCCACGGCGATCCTTTCCGATGTGGAAGATGTGGATACGGTTGAGTACAGCACACGCTTTGCGCAACAGGAGCAAGCGCTGCAAGCGGCGATGTTGGTGTCCAGTCGAGTGCTGAGTCAAAACTTTCTGGACTTTCTCGTTTAAATCCGGTAGAACGTGTAGTCCAACTTTCGGAGAGGATACATGCTCATTTTAACGCGGAAGTCTGGAGAGATGATCGCCATAGGCGATGACATCAAAATTTACATTCAGGAAATCCGCGGCAACCAGGTTAAGATCGGTATCAAAGCGCCGCCTGAAGTCACGGTCCATCGTGAGGAAGTATACTTGCGAATTCAGGAAGAAAACCGGATGGCGGCCATGGCGACTACCGAGCAAATGCGCGCCGCCATTGAAATGCTGCGTAAGCGTAAAGAGCGTCGGGAGCAAGCGTGAGCGAAAATACCGAAAAAATCGTAGTGGAATCAACTCGCTTCGGCCGGTTGGAAGTCGATGCGGATCGTGTCATCCGATTGTTGGGCGGCTTGTTGGGATTTCCCAACTCGCAGCGCTTCGTGATGTTGGATCACGACAAGGATTCCCCCTTCAAGTGGCTGCAATCGTTGGACGAAGGCGAACTGGCGGTGCCCATCTGCGATCCGCTGGTTTTCTTTCCCGACTTTCATATCAAAATCAAGCGCGACGAACTGGCGTCCCTGCGTGTGAAACGAGCCGACGAGTTGGTGATCCTGGTGGTCCTCAACCTGCGGACCGATCCCGCGGAGATGACCGCCAACCTGCAAGGACCGATCATTGTTCACGCCGAGCGGCTCATCGGCCGCCAGGTCGTGCTCAAGGAATCGCCGTATTCCACAAAACATTATTTATTTCCGGAGCTTAGGGGCAATATCGCCGCCAAGCCCGAAAATGAATAATTTCTTTGTATCTGCCCGCAAAAAAAGCATTTTCTCATAAAGATTAACAATATTTCTGTCGATAAATGGGATGTAGGCAACCGCGACTTTTTAAAAGGAGGGTTCCTAAGTTCTGTAAAATCGGCGCAAGCCGAGATTTTCCACCGGTTACAAGGAACGTAATCGGTCAAACTCAAGGAGGATATCATGCCCCTTCGTATTACCAACAACGTTTCTTCGATGAATGCGCAGCGTCACATCAGCCGTAGCCAGACCGGTCTGTCCAAGAGCCTGGAGCGCTTGGCTTCCGGTTTG